>Ga0208741_10000405_pt1 | contig 21445 bp, 10 predicted proteins | sample CryBogCBE03Jun09_FD_184576 | JGI IMG/M metagenome (GOLD analysis project Ga0208741, IMG submission 184576) | Freshwater microbial communities from Crystal Bog, Wisconsin, USA - CBE03Jun09 (SPAdes) | ecosystem: Environmental > Aquatic > Freshwater > Lake | place: Crystal Bog, Wisconsin, USA...
GTAGACTACTGGTAAGGTAGAGGTTAAAACTTTTGATGCACACGACCCAACTATTGATTTCAGTGATCCTCGTGTGATTGAACCAGCGGATAAAAGAGATAGAATTTTAACTACCATTTCTCACCTTAGGGTTGCAAGAAGTAAGGACGGAATCAACTTCGTAGTAGAAGAAACGCCTGCTATGTATCCTGCAAACAAGTACGAAGAATTTGGTATTGAAGATCCTCGTATCACTTTGATTGATGGGGTTTATTACATCAACTATAGCTGTTGCGCTAGTGTAGGTGTTACCACTTGTTTGGCTACTACTACCGATTTTAAAACTTTTGAAAGAAAGGGAGTAATCTTCACACCAGATAATAAAGATGTTGCCATCTTCCCAGAAAAGAGAAATGGTAAATACTTGGCATTGTGCCGCCCTGCTTCTGCTGAATACAAGAAAAGGGAAATCTGGATTTCAGAATCTTCTAACCTAGTTGAGTGGGGTAACCACAAGCAATTGGTTTCTGTAAATGAAACAGATTGGGACAATGGTCGTATTGGTTGCAGTGCTGTTCCCTTCTTAACTGAAAAAGGATGGGTAGAAATCTATCACGCCGCTGATGCGAATGACAGATATTGCTTGGGTGCGTTATTATTGGATAAAGATCAACCCACCAAAGTAATTGGTAAATCTTTCAAACCAGTGATGGAACCATTGGCTTCCTATGAAAAGTGGGGTTTCTATGGGCCTGTTATCTTCTTGTGTGGCTGTTTAGTAGAAGGCGATATCGTTAAGTTGTACTATGGCGCAGCCGATACTTCAGTCTGCTATGCAGAAGTTTCTTTAGAAGAAATATTTTCAGAGCTTACTTATTATTAATAAAGTAATTAACCACATAGGGCACAAAGAATGAAAACACAATGTGTACAAAGATTAAACTTGTGTTCTTTGTGTTTTCATTCCTAGTGTTCCTTGTGGTTTATTTCCTCCCATTTTGCCATAAAGAAATAACTACATAATGAATTTGTCATCAGAAATAAACCACTTTAAGTCTTTCCCTCGCAACATGCGTTACTTGTTGTTTGCAGGTATGTTATACGCATTTGTGTTGCCAGTTATCGAACTGTTTGTAGGGGCTTACATTGTTTCACCACCCGATCCTACTACCGCTTTGACTGCCTTAGAAAAGCACGAAAAAATTAATTTGTACCTCTACTATCAGTTCGCTTTGTACACGGGTATTCCGGTTTGTTTTATTATTAATGGGTATCTATTGCGTAAGATAAAAGTAACTTACCTATACTCATTGGGTTTGATGCTTAGTGGCGTTTCTATGACTTTTATGATGTCTTTAAAGCACTTGGATAATGCTGGGGTAATTGGAGCAGGCTTGATTATGGGTGCATCGTATGGTTTCTTCTGGGCAAACAGAGATTTTATGTCCTTGGGAGTAACTGATGATGAAACCAGAAATTATTACTTCAGTATAGATACCATTTTTTACACCCTCACGTGGATTATTGTTCCTGCTGCGGTTGGTTATTTCATCACTTTTGGCACGGATAGTCATTTATACACACAGAAGGGCGCATATATTGGGGTTACCATTGTCGTATTTATCATAACCACTTTAGCCGCAATCATCATTAACAAAGAGAAATTTAATAACCCCAAAAGCGAGCAACTGATTTTCTTTAAGTTCGATAAACTATGGAATAAAATGATTTTGTTCTCCATCACCAAAGGCGTAATGCAGGGTGCCATTATGATTTTCCCAATTCTACTCATCCTTTCTATCATTGGTGGAGTAAATATGTTGGGTATCATTGTTTCAGGTGGACAAATTTTATCAGCCATTATGCTATACTTGATTGGTCGTTATACCAAGCCAAAACATCGGATGATAGTTTACATAGTGGCTATTGCTTTCTTTGTTACAGCCATTGCCATTCATGGGGCATTGTATTCTGCTTTGGGCGTTATCATCTACAATATTCTTCAATTCATTGCCAAACCATTGCATGACGTTTCTTACTTCCCTACTGAGTTTAGGGTGATAGATATAGTAAGTAAAAAAGAAGGACGCAACGAGTTTGCTTATATCGTTAACCACGAGTTTACCTTATTTATTGGTCGTATCAGTGCAATCTTGATTGTACTTTTCTTGGCTTATAAAATCAATGCAGACTTTGCCTTGCGGTTTGGGTTATTCTTTATTGCAGGCATCATGTTAATATCTATTTTATTGGGTAAAAACATAGTGAAGGATTGTGAGAAGGCAGAAGCAAATCATCAATAAATCTGAATTGACTCGTTCATAATCTTCTTGTTTTATAAGGTGTGTGATGAAACTTATATTAAGATTTACTTTTTTATTACTGCTTTTTGTAACTAACAATAGTTGGGCACAGGATTATAATATAGCCCAGAAGTATTTCACTATTCCCATCGTGAAACAAAAATCTTTTGTATCCCTAGTTCGATTAAAAATAAATGCTACTGGCAAAGACTCGTTGAATAACTATCTAACTCAAATTAAGGTAACAACAAAAGGTTCATCCAATCCATCAGATATTCTTAGTATAAAAGCTTATTGCAATACGGACAGTAATTATTTAGTTGAAGATAGAGTATTTCAAAATGCTTTCTTTTCTTCAACTGAAAAATCCAATGGTGATAGTGATACCTTACAATTAAATGGCAATCTAAGACTTAACCCTAGCAATAATTTTATTTGGGTGGGTGTTGTTTTAAACCCATCTTCGGAAATTGGAAATAAAATAGAACTCTCAGTTATAAATGCTGAAATAAACAATCATAACATTCTAGTACCTTTTCAAAAGATAATGCAGCCATCCAGAATTGCTACGGCGGTAAGGATGTTTATGCAGGATAACGTAAATACTTCTCGCATTCCAGGAATTGCCACTGCTAAAAATGGGGATTTGATCGCAACTTTTGATGCTCGATACAATTCGGGGCGTGACTTGCAAGGAGACATTGACATTGCACTTTGCAGAAGTGTAGACAAAGGGAATACTTGGTTGCCTATTCAAAAGGTGATTGATATGGGTACTTGGGGTGGGTTGCCTGAAAAATTTAACGGCGTATCAGATGCTTCTATTTTGGTTGATGATAAAACGGGGAACATTTTTATAGCAGGTTTATGGATGCATGGCTTACTAGACGATAATGGAAAGTGGATAGATGGACTAACTGATACCAGTAAGGTTTGGAATCATCAATGGAGAAATAAAGGGTCTCAACCGGGCTTCGAACCCAATCAAACTGCCCAATTTCTTTTGGTAAAAAGTGTGGATAATGGTAAAACTTGGAGCACGCCAGTAAACATTACCAAGATGTGTAAAAAGGAAGAGTGGTGGCTTTATGCTCCTGCACCAGGGAGAGGTTTTACGTTGGATAATGGCATCTTGGTTTTTCCAACACAGGGGCGTGACAAAGAAGGCAAGCCTTTCTCTAATATCACTTACAGCAAGGATGGGGGTAAAACTTGGGAAACATCTGAACCTGCTTCAAACGATTCTACAAATGAATGTGCAGGCGTGCAGTTGTCTGATGGAACTATAATGCTAAATATGAGGACTATTGCAAACAAGGGTCTTGTTGGTGTAGGCAATGGTCGTACAGTAGTAACAACTGCCGATTTGGGTAAAACTTGGAAGGTGCATCCTACTTCTCGGAATGCATTACCCGAACCAGTTTGTATGGCAAGTTTGTATAAACACCAATACCTGAAAAATGGTAAAAAGCAGAGTGTTCTTCTTTTTGTAAACCCCAGTTCAACAGTTAGTCGTAACCACATTACGCTAAAAGCAAGTTTTGATGAGGGCAACACTTGGCCTTCCGATAAATATATTTTATTGGATGAGTTAAATGGTGCTGGATATTCCTGTATAACCTCTATTGATAATGATACGATTGGTATTATTTACGAGGGAAGTCAGGCACAATTAATCTTTCAGAAAATAAATTTAAAACAAATAACAGAGTAATATGATAAAGAAAATTGAAGGCATTTTGGCCGCAACGTTTAGCACATACGATGAAAATGGGTCTCTTGACTTGAGTCTTGTTCCTAAAATAGTAGATAGGCTTGTAGAAGATGGGGTACAAGGAATTTACATTGGGGGAACAAACGGAGAGGGGTTAAGTCTTACTCTTGAAGAGCGAATGGCAATTGCAGAAGCATATATAAAAGCAATTGATAAAAGAATCTTGTTATTTGTACATGTAGGACATAGCTCAATAAAATCAGCTCAAATACTAGCAGCACATGCACAGAAGATAGGCGCAGACGCCATATCTGCTGTTGCTGCTTTTTATTTTAAGCCATCATCTGCTGAAAATCTGGCAAATTGTATGGCCGAGATAGCATCGGCTGCACCTGAAACACCGTTTTATTATTATCACATGCCAGCGGTTACGGGTGTTACAATTAGTGTTTTGGAGTTTTTAAAGTTTGCAGAAACTAAAATACCTAGTCTTGTAGGGGTAAAATATACGGCTCATACACTGCACGAATTCCAGAGCTGTTTGAATTACGCAAATGGAAAGTATGATATTCTTTACGGGTATGATGAATTGTTGCTTCCTGCATTAAGTATTGGAGCGAAAGGTGCGATAGGCAGTACCTACAGTTTTGCTGCCCCCATGTACTTGAAAGTAATCAAACTTTTCAAAGAAGGAAAACTAGCAGAAGCAGCAGCAATACATTACCAATGTGTGCAAATGATTGGCATATTAGGAAAGTTATCGCCTATACCAACGCAGAAACAAATACTAAAGTTACTTGGGTTGGATTTAGGTGGTTGCAGGCTGCCATTAATTAGTTTGACTGATGAACAAGCAAATGAAGTGAAAGAATATCTCGAAAGCGTTGACTTCTTTTCTAACTTAAAAAAAGCACAAGACTCTAAATAATTAAGAGTTAGTCAAGGTAAAATGAAAAGCGTTGCTCTATCAATAATATTATTTGTCATCCAAATTTCTGCTATGTCGCAGCAAAAAACGGTTTCTTTTGAATGGAGTTTATTAAATAGAATTCCTGATAATATCGGCTTCGCAGGTTCATTTGTTGGCGTTGCTAATGATGTACTTGTTGTTGCAGGTGGCAGTAACTTTCCTGATGGGGGAGCTCCGTGGTTAGGTTCAAAAAAGGTTTGGTATAACAAGATATTCGTCTTGAAGTCACCTTCTTCAAATTGGGAGGAAGCTGGGGCTTTGCCCCATTCATTAGGTTATGGAACGTCTGTTTCAACCCCAAAAGGGTTGGTTATTATTGGGGGGAGTAATGAAACTGGACACTCTGCTGATGTTCTATTATTAAATTATAAAAGAGATAAAATACAGATAGACACCATGCCTTCATTGCCATTTCAATTGGCTAATAGTTGTGGAGCATTGGTAGGTCATACCATTTATGTGGCGGGAGGTATTTTATCCCCAACTTCAAAAGAAACAGAGAAAGTTTTTCTTTCCTTAGATTTAAATAAACTAGAAAAAGGATGGACTAGCTTACCTACTTGGCCTGGGGAATCAAGAATGCTAGCCGTTGCAGCCTCTTCAAAAAAGAACTTTTACTTATTCAGTGGGGCAAAACTTGAAAATGGACATCGTCATTACTTAAAGGATGCTTATTCTTATAATGACAAAACTGGTTGGAAAAAACTAAAGGAACTTCCTTCAGCCGTTGTTGCCGCGCCTTCACCTGCATACACTTTAAATGATGGTATCTTTTTGTTTGGAGGTGATGACGGCTCTTTAGCAGATAGCAATTTAAAGGAGTTGCACCCAGGCTTTTCTAACAAAATTCTTTGTTACAACGAAGTAGCTGATGATTGGGAGATTGCAGGTGAAATATTTACAGATAAGCACTTGGATAGCGTTAAAAAGCCTAACGAAAGTATATGGGTGCCAGTTACAACTTCATTAGCAATATGGCATAATCGAATTATACTAGCAGGTGGTGAAGTTAGACCAGCTACAAGAACACCCAATGTGCTAAGTGCCACAATTAAACATTAAATGAATGGAAGTATGTTGAGTGAGAAGAAGTATTATAAATGGTTGGTGGTGGCACTTTTGTGGGGAGTAGCCCTATTGAATTATTTGGATAGGCAGATGCTATCTACTATGAAACCTTCTATCCAGCTTGATATTCCAGAGTTGCACAGTGCCGAAAACTTTGGGATACTAATGGCCATTTTTTTATGGATTTATGGATTGATGAGTCCCATTTCAGGAATAATTGCTGATAGGATGAATCGAAAATGGCTTATTGTCATCAGTTTGTTTGTATGGTCATTAGTTACTTATCTGATGGGTTTTACTTCTTCATTTAATGAACTAAAATGGTTAAGGGGAATTATGGGAATCAGTGAAGCTGTATATATCCCTGCAGCATTATCCCTGATTGCAGATTATCATAGTTCCAAAACTCGCTCATTGGCAGTAGGAATACACATGACGGGATTGTATTTAGGTCAGGCTTTAGGTGGATTCGGCGCAACGATTGCCAAACAATATTCATGGCATTTTACCTTTCATTACTTTGGAGTTGTGGGCATTGTTTACGCATTGGTTCTGATTGTTTTCTTACAAGAAAAGAGGGTGATGGTATCGTCTGAGAAGTTGGCAAATGATAACCTTAATGTCTTTAACGGAATTTTATTATTATTCAGGAATAAATCCTTCTGGATAATCCTTCTATACTTTGCCATACCTAGTTTGCCCGGTTGGGCAACCAAAAATTGGCTACCTACTCTATTCTCACAAAGTCTGAGTATAGATATGTCTGTTGCAGGCCCCATTGCAACTATAACCATTGCAGTATCTTCATTTATAGGGGTTATTTCTGGTGGTTTGATATCTGACAGATGGTTTCAAAGAAATAGTAAGGCAAGAATTTATATAAGTGCTATTGGTGTTTTCTTGACAGTGCCGGCAATTATCCTTTTGGGTTTTGGGCATACAACGATTGAACTTGTACTAGCGGCAGTTTTGTTTGGGGTTGGTTTCGGGATGTTTGACGCCAATAACATGCCCATTCTCTGTCAGTTTGTTCCTGCAAATTATCGGGCTACTGCTTATGGATTAATGAATATGACGGGTGTTTTTTCAGGAGCAATTATTACAAGTATGTTAGGAAAGTCTACCGACGATGACCATTTAGGAAGAGACTTTGCATTTATGGCAGTTGTTGTTTTTCTGGTTCTTATTATACAGCTTAGGTTTTTAAAACCTAAAGTAGAAGGGGTTTAGAAATAGTATTTCTTTGACTCAAATTAATAGAATCTCCAAAGTTGGCTAACAAGTAAGTAAACCTTTTCAAATGATTATCCCTTTAATAGTAAAAATGGTCAGGCTATCAAAAACTTCTTTGTTTTCAGCTTTAATATTTACAACTACCCATCTTCTTGCCCAAAAAGAAAGTACCGCCATCCAGGAACAAAAATGGCAAACCTTTGATTCTTATAAAGGCGTTGGCTATAATCAGACTTTACGTCCGCAGTTTCATTTCTCTTCGCAAAAAAATTGGATTAATGACCCTAACGGAATGGTTTATTATGATGGAGAATATCACCTCTATTTTCAACACAATCCTACGGGTATCAAATGGGGAAATATGACTTGGGGTCACGCCGTAAGTACTGATATGATTCATTGGAAACAATTACCTCACGCCATCCTTCCTTATGGAAAGAGTACCATATTTTCTGGTAGTGCAGTTGTGGATGAACAGAATGTATTAGGTAAACAAGTGGGCAAAAACAAAACTATTGTGGCTATTTATACGGCTTGGGGCAATGGTCAGGCGGGTGCTTATAGTACAGATAAGGGGCGAACTTTTCAATTAATCAATAATGGAAAGCCAATTGTTCAAGCAACAGGTATCAACAAAGGAGAGCGTGATCCCTACATTTTTTGGCATGAAGCCAGCAAGAAATGGATAATGGTTTTATGGATAAAGCGAGCCGCAAAGGAAGGTTCTGATGAGGATAAAATGGGTAAGGTTCGTATCTACACCTCTGATAACTTGACTGAATGGACAATGGCAAGCGACTTTGATAGAGATTGGGTATATGAATGTATGAACTTGGTAGAACTGCCTGTGGATGGTAACGATAATAACAAGAAATGGGTGGTTTTTGATGCAGGCTTTCATTATGAAGTGGGAGACTTTGATGGCAAAACCCTCACTACCGATAAGAAGACGTTGCAAGGTGATTTTGGCAAAGGCTTCTATGCCGCACAGACATTCAATAATAGTCCAGATGGCAGAAGGGTATTAATAGGATGGATGGCCAACAGTAATGGCGCAGATGAAAAAGAAGGGATGCCATTTAGTGGGCAATTTTCTTTCCCTTCTAAATTGGATTTGCGGACTACTAAAGATGGACTTAGACTCTATCGTTGGCCGATAAAAGAAATAGAAAGTCTATATTCAAAAACTTATAAGCTTAATAACCTAAGCATTGAAAAGGCAACAGAAAAGTTAGCCTCTATAAAAGCAGAACTAATGGACTTATCCATAGAGTTTGAGCCCAAAGATTCTTTAAAACTAATGGTTAGGGGGTTGAATATTACGTACAAGAATAGAACTGAAAGCTTTGAATTTGGACAGTCGAGTATTCCAGCCCGAATGATAGATGGCAAGGTTAAATTGCGTGTATTGCTCGACCGTTCTTCTCTTGAATTATTTGCCAATGATGGTGCAAGTGTTGCAACTTTCTTCGCAACACCCAAAGTGGACAATTTAAGTGTAGCAGTTAGCGGTGGAGTGGATACAAAAATTAATTCAATGGTTATTCATGAATTAAAGTCAATTTGGAAATAGGTTTTTAAAACTAAAAAAGTATTTTATGGGGTTAACGCATCTATCGCTAAAGCTTAATTATTCCATTGCATTAGTTGTAACAACTGCAATTATTCTTGCCAATCAGTTTTCCATTCAAGCTCAAACTATAGAGAGCAATAAACCTAATATTATCATTATCAAAACAGACCAACATCGGTTTGATTTATTGGGTTGTATGGGCAATAAGGTGGTAAAGACACCCAATATTGATCGATTGGCTAGCAAGTCTTTTATTCTAACGAATGAATTTACTGTTACCCCCATCTGTACCCCTAGCAGAACAAGTTTTTTTACGGGTAAGTATGTAATTAGAACGGGCAATGTGATTAACAACGAACAATATCATTTACAACCTGATGATTGGAGTTTTATCGATCCGTTGAAAAAGGCAGGGTATGTAATTGGACTCGCAGGAAAGAACCATACTTTTTCCGAAGGATTCTTTAAAAAGTATTTTGATTATAGGGAAGAATCAACCCATTTTGGTAAAACCCACGGAGACATTACTGAAGAGGATGAAAAGGTGGTGGAGTATCTCACAAAAGATAGTCGCCTGGGGTATGAAAAGTCTAAGATGCGTTTAGAAGGCTTGGTAGATGGGCCGATGCCTTTTAAAAAGGAAGACTGCCCTGCTTATAGGATTGGTGATGATGGGGTAAGGTTTATCAAAGAAAACAAAGACAAACCTTTCTTCCTACACTTTTCTTTTGGCGATCCACATTGGCCAACTGTTGCGCCCGAACCCTATTATTCCATGTACAATCCTGATAGTCTTGTTCTTCCAGAAGAGAATTTTGATTGGAAAGGACATCCATTCAAACATTATGTACAGTCGCAGGCCAATGGATACGATCATTATACACACAAAGAAAAAGCAAGGATTCTGGCTACCTATTATGCGCAGATAAGTTTTGTGGATGCTTCAATAGGAAGGTTATTAGATACGCTTGAAGCATTGGGATTAATGAAAAACACCATCATCGTATTTACTTCAGACCATGGCGATTTTGGCGGTAACTATGGAATGGTAGCTAAAACAGGCGGCTTTCAAGAATCCTTAATTCGAATTCCGGGTATTGTTTATTTGCCAAATCTTCAAGGAAATGGGAAAAAGGTAGATGCCCAGATAAGTAACATTGATGTGCTTCCTACGGTGTTTGATTATTTAGGGAAGAGCTATCCAAAGGAGGTTCAAGGGAAATCTTTTTTAAAAGTATTAACTGGAGAAAAACAAGTTCACCGGGATGTAATCTTTTCTGAAGTGGGTACGCTCGATGCGCCACCTCCACCTGTGCCAAGGGAGCAATACAAGCAATATGCTGCGGATAGGGCAAAGAAAGATGGTATGTTTTGGTTTATTGACTACACCACAAAGGGACGAAGTGTGATGATTCGCAAAGGCGATTGGAAATATACCTACAACACAGGCGATTTAGGCGAGTTGTATAACTTTAAAAAAGACCCTCTTGAGTTGAACAACCTAATAGACAACCCAAAATATACGGCTATTCAAAAGAAACTAAACAGTGAATTGATAGCGTGGTTATTGGTGGCACCAATAGAAAATATTAGGGAAAAGTAACTAGCTGGGTACATTATTAAATGTAATGATTGGGTAATAATGAATTGAAACCTTGTAGTAAATGATTTGCAATGAATGCTATCCAATGGTTCAGTTTATGTCCTACCAAACCAAGCAATTCCTCAACTGAAACATTCTTGTGGGGCTGACCCCATAAAGTATGGGGTCAGCCCCACAAGGTTTGGGGTTAACACCTTAAAGTTTGGTGTTAACCCCATAAAATATGGTGTTAACACCTCAAAGCATGGTGCTAGCACCATAAAGTATGGTGTCAGCCCCATAAAGTTTGGGGTCAAGCCCATAAAGTTTGGGGCTAATACCACAAGGTAAAATTGTTTGATATTCTGTCATCTCTTATTAAAGGATAAATACCTGAAAGTTTTGATGGTAATGGGTTGTATTGATTTATAGTAGAACCAGTTTTTGAATCTATCAAATCTAGTAAGTTCAGTTATAATCCTTTTTTACGCTGTAAGAATAGCCTATCAGTATTTTGGGTTTAGTCCATCCCAAAATATTTTTACGAGAAATAGGGGTATCATAAAATTCCTCCGTCTATGTATTGTTTAGTTGTCTTTAACTATGAATAAATGCTTGCTAGGTAGAAATGATTGTTATGAAAAGATGCTACCATTCTTCACTGCTTAATTACATCCCGACAATAATTTTTTATTAATTCTTAACTCGGTTTTCTATTTCAAAATTAAAAATGTTTTTATGAAAAAAGTATCTACACAAAATGACAAGACAAGTGTAAAAAAGTGTGCACTAACCCTATTTACGCTTAGCCTATTGATAAGCTTTACCTATGCGCAAACAGCTTATACTTGGAAAGGGACTGGAAAGGGGGATTGGGCAAATAGCAAAAACTGGACTTCTAAACCGGCAGGGGGAACTTTTCCTGGTGATAATGGAAGTGTTACCGATACTGCTTATATTGACCAAGGAACCGCAGTAATAAGTGCTGGTAGTTATACTGTTGCGCAATTAACAATGTATGCGTATGGTACGCATTATGCCAATCTTATCATCGATGCTGGTGCAACATTAAACGTTGTAGGTGGCTCTTCTTCGTTGCCAGGTTTTCAATTATATCCCGCTGCAACAGCTGGTGATAGTATCATTATTAATGGAACGCTTGCCTTTACTGGGTCTTTTTCCTCAGCAGTTGTGTTAGGTGGTAAGTCTGGTTCAAACCAAGTGTTTACCAATGCAGGTAATCTTCAAATAAATGCTGGTTGTAGTGGACCTGCGTTCAATTTTAATTCCACGGGGGTTAATTATACCATTAATAATAGCGGTACCATGAACATTACTAACACAGGGTCTTTGCAAACTGCTATGTCTTCAAACAATGGCAATGCAGTTTTTAATAATACAGGTTTTGTCAATCTCTCAGGAACAGGAAGAGTAGCTTTTGGTGGGTTAACAGGTGTGTTTAATAACAGTGGTAGTTTTACTACAGATATGGACTTTAATTGCAAAGGGACTTTTAATAACCTAAGCAATGGGGTTCTAACCTTTACTGCTTTATCTACTACAAGTACTTACAATGCAATGCAGTCAACTGTGGTTTTCAACAATCAAGGTGGCACCCTCAATACTGCCCCTGGTTCTAAAAATGCAATTGGTATGGGTGGTATCAATACCTTCACTTCTGGTACTATTGCTCCCGGCGGTTTAAACGGAATAGGGGTAATGACTATTTCTGCTGTTTCTCCTGTCACTTCCCCTATGGCCTTAAATGATACCATAAGTATACAAGTAAATGGAGATAAAACAGCTGGAACTGATTACGATAAGGTGTCGGGTACTGGTGGCTTATCATTCGACATCAGTGGGGCAACCTTAGATGTGACAGGTATTTTTACCCCAACCAAAAAAGCGGATACCATTGTCATACTTGCCCCAGGTGGTGGCACTACCCAAGGTACTATCAATGGTACGTTTGCTTCTGTTATTGGATTGACTTCAGGTTGGTCGGTTTATTATGCCTCAACAGGAGTGAGACTGGTTTATGATGCTGCCCTTCCAGTAAAACTTATCAATTTCAATGCAACACCTTTAAATGGTATGAATAGTTTGGTATGGCAAACTGCTAACGAAACAAACAATAAAGGTTTTTATATACAACGCCAAACTAGCAATGGGGGTTGGAACAACCTTGGTTTTGTTGCTGCAAAAGGCACTTCATCAACTTATAGTTTTGAGGATAATGCACCATTGGCTACCAGTTACTATCGCCTGCAACAAGTTGATAAGGATGGCGAAGAAAGCTTTTCGCAAGTTGTTTGTGTGAACAATAGCAAGAACTATAAACTGACTATTGCACCTAATCCAACGACAGATAAGGTTAAAATTGCTTTGCCAGTAAATGAAGGTGGTTTAAACAACGCAATAATAAATGTTTATGATTTTTCGGGTAAGCAAGTGCTTTCCAAAGTGGCAGCAAGCAACATAATTGAGGTTGATTTTTCTACTTTGGCTAAAGGAACCTACATAGTCAAAGTAGCTGACAAAAATAAAATTTATAGCGAAAAAGTAGTACGCCAATAATTGAATAGAGAGAAGGGCGTGAAATTAGGTTTGTCAACTTTTAAAGAGTTGACAAGCCTTTTGCATAGCAGATAAAACTGCTTTTCAGAAGATAATATAAAGATTGTTATAATTTTTTTTTCATCTGAATAGGGGTAGCTCTAAAATATCTCGTCTTAAATAATTAAGAAGTTATTGCTTGCTATCAATGATTGTTTGCTAAATATGGATTTTTACAAAAGCGATTGTTTTTTCACTATGGTACCTAAGGTTGCTCCCCTTCTACACGAATTTATTTTATTTCAAAAATAATTTTTATCAATACTTAAAAACGGTTCTTATATAATTTAAAAATGGTCATTATGAAAAGAGGAGTACTAAATGTCAAAGTTTTTAATGCTTTGAATAATCGGTTAGCAATTTTGATTGCTTTTGTGTTTATTGGTCTATTGGTTAATGGGCAAAACAGCCCTGTTACTGGGGACTATAGAAATACAGCAACAACCACTTCTTTCAACACCTCAATCTTTTGGCAAACCTATAATGGTTCAACGTGGGTGAGTGCCGTTGCAGGTCCATTAGGCCCAGCTAATACTTCCACTTTGGCAAAGGGTACAGCCAATTTAACATCTGGGCAAAGCAGTATTACGGTGACACCTACAACTGTAAATGGTGGTTCTACACCCTTGATAGCGGTAGGACAGGTGGTAACGGGTACCAACATTCCAGCGGGTACTAAGGTTTCTACTTACAATAGTTCAACAGGTGCAATGACACTGTCTAATAATGCTTCTGCTACTGCATCAAATGTTACCTTAAGTTTTTCTTGGGGAGTGCAACAAGCAACAACAGCAACGGGGTTGCCCAATGGAACTACTGGGAACTCTATTACTATAACCTTAGCTGCTCCTAATAACTCAATAGTTGTAGGTCAAATCGTTACTGGAACAGGGATTACGGGCTATGCTACTGTGACAGGTGGAGTTGGAACAACATCTATTACAGCAACTTTGACTGGTTCGTCCACTCAAAATTCTAGTGCTACTACACTAACTTTTTCTCAACCTAATGTTGTCGGTAGTACTACTTCTGGTACTAATACCATAACGCTGAATACTACGAATGGTATTGTTGCAGTAGGACAAACCGTTAGCGGTACAGGCGTGCCTGGTGGAACAACAGTTACTGCTGTCACTACAATTAATTCAGGCCTTCAAACCCAGGTTACTCTTTCTTACAATGCCACTTCTACAAACAGTAATACAGCTTATACGTTTGGGTATTTAAATATTCCTAATTTATATGTAAACTGGAGTGTTGCAAGCGCAACAGCAAACTGTTTGTCTACTATAGGCAACGTATGGGTAAATTTCAGTTCTAATGGTACTTCTGGTACTTACACTGGCTCGGGTTCTGGTTCTGGCTTATACCAAAATAATACAGCTGTATCATTGGGAATTGGAACTGCAACTGGGGCAGCTTATGTTTCAAATTTTATTTGTCAGACTTTAAATATTGCATCTGGATCTACAGTTGTAAATGTTGCGAATGCTTCTATTACAAGTACTAATTCAATGTATCTTTTAGGTGGAGGAAGTGGCAATGTAATTAGCAATAGTGGCACCATAAATTTAGGTGCTAATGGGGGAAATACCACTACCAGTTTGTATTTCAACAATAGTTCTTCAAGTGCTATAACGGCAACAGTAACTGGTACATCCGGAACTTATACTCTTAGTGCGGTTACTTTGAATTCCGTGGCGGCAAGTACTGTAAGTTTAGGGTCTGGGATTTCATCGTTTACATTAACATCTCTCAACCTAACAAGTGGTATTTTATCTTTGGGTTCTAATAGCATTACACCAAGTTCTATTTCTGGATCACCTTGGAGTAGAAACAATTATATCAATGCTGGTGGCACGGGAACATTAACCTTGAACTCAGTATCCGCTTCTGCAACTACTTTTCCAATTGGTACGTCATCCTATTATTTACCACTTGTTTTTACCAGCACCACCAATACCCCCAATATTACAGTAGGGGTATCTACAACTTTTACCAATACACTCTATGCCCCTAATAATATTGTGAATGCACAATGGTCAATTTTGGCAAGTACAGCATCTCAATCTAAAATTGCATTTCAATATAATACGGCAAATACAGGCTCTGGGTATACCAATAATAGTTCTATTGTTTTGGGGGCTTATGTTAGTGGGGCTTATGCTGAAACAGTTTTTGGTTCAGCAGCAACGGGGTCGAATCCTTATGTGGCGACATTACCTAACAATACCTATTCACTACAAACGGGTAGTGCTGGTTTGTACGGTATTGGTAATCCAAGTTCATTCTCTTCGGCAGCACCTATAACTTTTAATTCAATTACGAAATTTGTTGGGGATGCTAATTTTAGTCTAAGTGCTTCTTCTAGTAGTTCTGGTGCATACACTTATACAAGTGGAACCACATCCGTAGCTACTATTAGTGGTAGTACAGTTACTATATTAGGTGCTGGCACTTCTACTATTACTGTAAACCAAGCAGCTAGTGGCCAGTACGCTGCTGGATCCACTACCGCAACATTAACGGTAGTACCAGTTTATACTTGGAATGGAACAACATCTGATTATCAAGTATCCACCAACTGGACACCTACGAGAACTACCCCAGGAGTTACGGATGTTCTTCAGTTTAATGCAAATGCAACTGTAACCAATGTACCTACTCAAACTATTGGAAGGTTGGTGTTATCAAACAATGCATCAGTTAGTTTGCAAGAAACTAGTGGCACTAGTGCTACCTTGACTGTGGGAAATACGGCGGTTCATGCAGCAGGAGTTGGCGATGAAATAAGTGTCCCTTCTGGTTGCACCTTAACCTTGGCTCAAAATGCTTCGGGTGGTGCTGAAATATTTACTTTAACGTTAAATAGTGCGGTAACTGGTGTAACCGCCGGCATATATGGTACATTGACTATTGCTCAAAATACTTCATCTACTTACAACAATGTTTATAATGCAGCAAATGGAGTAACTACCGTTTATAGTACGGGTGTAATCAATTATGCAGGTTCAGTAGGAAGCAGTACTGCAACTAGTTTGGTATTCAAAAATGGTTCTACCATTATCAACCAACGTGCTGATGCAAATTTTGGTTTTTCTAGCTCTTATGGAACTACATCAACAGATCGAGTGAATGTAACATTCTCAGGTAGTAATTGTGGTACAAGCTCTACAGGTCAAATTCCAATTTCTAATTTCCCTGCATATATAGGCACATTAACCATCAATGCAACAGGTGCAACAGGAACTATGAATGTTAGAGCAGTTTCTGGAGGAAACGGAACTACACAAACTGTGGATATTACCACACTTACTGTTTCCTCAACTGGTACAGGTAGTTTTGGGTTTGGTTCAAACACAACGGCGGTTTCTACTGTAAATGTGGGAACGGGAGGTATCACTGTAAATGGTGGTAAATTGAACCTTGCTTATAATATCGGTCAGAATATTACTGTATCTGGAGATTTAAACATCTCTAATTCAGGAGCTGTATTTGTTTGTGGTTCAGGTGCTAATTCTACCTATACAGCTAATTTAACTGTTAATAATTTAACGCTAACAGGGACTAGTTCCTTTACGTTAAATAGTGCAGGTGGTACTGGAAGTGCTCAAACAAACAATCCAATTTCTTCATTAACAATTAAGAATAATTTATCAGTTGCTAGTGGTTGTACATTTCAAAACTCTCAATACGCACCTTCAAGTTCTAGTACAATTATAATGAATGGTAGTGTGGCACAAAGCATTACTGCAAGTGGCACTTTTAATTATCTTGGTTCTACTACGCTTCAAATCAATAGCCAAGCTGGTAGTTCTCCCAACAATATTATAAGCTTAAGTGGAACGATGCCTACCATTGGCACTTTACAGTTAACGAGTGGTGTCTTGTCTTTAGGTAGTACCAACCTAACTACTGGAGCCATCAGCGGAGGTAGTAGTTCTTCTTATGTAAATGCAAGTGGTTCAGGTTTATTAACATTCACTTCAGTTCCTACTACATCTACCTTATTCCCAGTAGGTACATCATCCAGTTATGCGCCACTTACTTTTAGTGGAGGAACTGCAGGTGCCAATGTTACTGTTGGCGTAAAAGGTACTTTTACAAATTCAGTTTTACAGCCAAGCCAAGTAGTAAACTTGCAATGGTCTATATTAGCAAGTGCATCAACAGCGCCTACGATAACCTTCCAATATAATACTGCTGACGGAGCTAGTAATATTACCCAATCAACTGCTATTTTAGGTACTTATGCAGGCGGCTCCTATTCTGAGTCGGTTTCTGCTGTAACTACCGTTAGTAGTAGCAACCCTTACAGTGTTTCTTACTCTTTCCCAGCTAATTTGCCAACAGTTACTGCAAGTTTGTATGGCATTGGTAATCCAAATGCCTTCGTAGCGGGTGTTCCTTATGCGCCAACAATTGGGACAGCAACACTTAATGGAAACAACACAAGTGCAACAGTTACGTTTACTGCGCCATCAAATGCAGTTTCAACTGGTGTTACAAGCTATACTGTTACTTCTAGCCCTAATGATATCACAGCTACAGCATCTGGTAGTCCAATAACCGTAAATGGTTTAGGGGGCGGTACATCATATACATTTACCGTTGTTGCAACAAACGCCAATGGAAATAGCCCTGCAAGTTCAGCATCGAACAGCGTTACTACTGCAACTGATACCTATACTTGGTCGGGGGCAACATCTAGTGACTATCAAGATGCTACCAACTGGACTCCTAATAGAACAACTCCTGAAGCAACAGACATTATCCAATTTACAAGTAGTGCTACTGTTATCAATGTGCCTACACAATCTATTGGAAGGTTGGTGTTATCAAGTAGTGCTTCTGTAAGCTTACAATCTGTAAGTGGTGCTGGTGCAAGTACACTTACTGTTGGTAATGCTAGTGTTCATACAAATGGAATAGATGATATAAGTGTACCTTCTGGTTGTACACTTACCATGGCAGGTAACACTAGTGGCACTAAAACAGATTATTTAGTCTTGGCATTAGCAAATGTTACTGGCGTTACTTCAAACATTGCTGGCACATTAACTATTCAGCCCAATAGTTCCATCACATCAAGTGGTACATCGGGATATGCAAATAGTACAACTTATTCATTGAATCAACTGATTACCTACAATGGCAATGTTTACACCGTAACAACTGCTGGCACCACTGCTGCTAGCGGTGGTGCACCAGGCGTGAGTTCTGGCACAGCTACAAGTGGTACAGTTACCTTTACTTATTATGGAACATTGTTTGGAAGTAATTATGCAGTTTCTTATTCTAATACCTACAATGCTAGCTATGGTGTTACTACTATTTCAGGTACTGTAAATTATGCTGGAGCTATCAGTGGTATCACAAGTACAAGTTTGTCATTTACCAATACTTCTACTTTCAATAACCAACGTGCCGATGCCACATTCCCTTCTTCTGCTACTTCAACTACTTACAACAGGGTAAATGTTTCAATTACGGGTGTAACAAATAGTGCTGGTCAAGTTCCTGTTTCTTATTTACCATCCTCAATAAATACGTTGACAATTAACGATGCAGGCGTAACAGGTAGTAGTTTTTTGTTGATTCGCTCTGTTTCTGGTGGTGGATCTGGCACTACCCAAACTGCCGATATTACTAACCTTACTGTAACAAATGGTATTTGTGGATTTGGTGTTAACGCCACTGGAATTTCAACAGTTACAGTAGGTACTGGTGGTGTTAATGTGTCTGGGGGTAAATTGTATTTGGCTTATAACAATGCTGAAACAATTAATGTATCTGGAGATATAACATTATCTGGAGGCGTTTTAGCTATGTGCTCCTCTGGGGGTTCTGCATTTGCTGCCACAATGAATGCCGTTAATTTCAACCAAACAGGTACTAGTACTTTCTATTTGAATGGATACTTTGGTTCATCTCCATATCCTACTGCAACACTAAATTTAACCGGAAACTTGTCTGTTGGTACAGGCAGTACTTTCTCACAAGCCTCTACACCTACAGGGAATCTTGTTATGAAAAGTACTTCTTCGGCTCAAACCATAAGCAATACTGGTTCGTTTTATAGTATTACAACTTTGCAAATCAACAATACCAACAGTTCTCCAAATAATACGGTTACGTTAAATAACCCATTGTCATTTGGTTCATTAACATTAACTGCTGGTTTATTAAATACTTCATCTGCAACATTGACATTGACCAATACTGCTACAACAGCCATAAGCGGGGGTAGTGCAAGCAGCTATGTTTCTGGTCCATTAAGTTGGACATTGCCTTCTAGCTTAGCTAGTGGTTCTACTTACAACTTCCCTATTGGGTCATCTTCAACCTATCTGCCATTTAGTTTAGTGAATCCTACAACTGGTACTGGTTCTGTGACCGCAAAGGTTCAAGCATTTAGTACTACCTCTGGTGGTAGTGTTGATGGAACAACTGTTTATGCAAAAAGCACTTCAGAATATTGGTACTTGCAAACTTCAGGCAATTTCACCAATACTCAGGTAAGCATTACTAGGCAAACTGCCATTACTCCATTTAATGTAATTGGTGCAAGCTCCACCCAAGCGGGGCCTTACAATAGTTTGGCAGGTACGGTAGGTACTTATGGCGTGACTGCTTCAACAGCTACTTCTACTGCGCATTATTTCGTATTGGCAGAGGCTTTTATCACACCTACAATAACTGTAAACGTAGGGACATATTCATACAGCGGAAGTGGTCAAGGGCCTACTACTGTTACTGGAAACACTGGCAATGGTACTGTTACGTGGAGTTATGTCGGTACAGGAAGTACTTCTTATCCAGCAAGTGCAACATTGCCTACCAATGTAGGGACATATACAGCCACTGCAACGGTTGCCGCAAGTGGTGTATATGCTGTTGCTACTTCTTCTGCTACGGCGTTTTCTATCAGTGCCACTGTTCCTACTGCACCTGTAAGTGTTTCCGCAGCAGATGATAATGCACAAGCTGAGATTACTTACTCTGCACCTACAAACAATGGCGGCGTGGCTATAATAGATTATACCATTACCGCCGTACCAGCCTCTGGTAGCCCAATTGTAAAAACTGGTATTACATCAAGTCCATACACATTTACAGGATTGACTAATGGAATAGCTTACACTTTTACAGTTGCCGCACGTAATTCAGTTGGAACTGGAGCGACCACTACTTCAAATCAGATTACACCATCATCTACCACCACTTGGAATGGCACCAGTTGGAGTGCTACAGCACCAGATGCAAGCCAAAGCGGAATCATAGCAGCCAACTTAGATAACAGCAATCCTGCTGCTACATTCTCTACAGTAGCTAACCTAACCATTAACGCAGGAGTAACCTTTAATATGAACTCCAATGTTACTGTAAATGGTGCTTTTGTAAATAATGGAACTATAATTGGTACAGGTATTTTGATATTGGCAGGCGGTTCTGCACAATCAATAAGTGGTACTGGTATTGTGAACAACATCACAATCAATAATAGCAATGGTGTTCAAATAGCTTCAGGCAGCAACAGCTTAGGAATTACAGGAATACTCACGCTCCAATCTGGCACATTAACCACCAATGGCAAGCTTACCTTAAAGTCTTCAAGCCTTGCCAATACAGGTGTTCTTGCCCCTTATGTTGCAAGTGGCAACACGGGTACTATCATTGGCAATGTAACCGTTGAGCGCTATATCCCTAAGGGCTTCCGTGCATACCGCGATATTGCCCCTGAGGTTTATGGTGCGGGTACTATCTTCAAGAACTGGCAGTTGAATGGTGCAACAACCCCAGGTTATGGCATCTTCATCACCGGGCCTACAGCTTATGCAGGTTCTTCCAATGCGGGCAGCAATGATGCCAATGGCTTCGACGAATCAGGCACTTCTACTTACAATACACAGGATTATACTTTTGTGAATGGTGTCTGGAAAGCGTTACTAAATACAAACTTAACCAACCTTGATGCCTTTACAGGCTACAGGTTATTGGTTCGTGGCGACAGGACTTCCAATATGTACACCTCTCCAGTCATCAATACACAATCTGGCTTGTCTATGTTCAATGCGACCACTTTGAGTGCGACAGGTAAGCTAATTACTGGAACTGTCACTTACAATACGGTTACAAATGGTGGCGTGGTGAACACTGCCACAGGTGGCAACACAAGTGTAGGCTTGAATGCAACTACCAATGGCTTCAGTCTGGTTGCCAATCCTTATGTTGCCCCGGTGCAATGGGGTACAGGCACAGGAAGCAACAGTGCTACTACAACCGTTTATGGAGCTTCAGTTGGCATCAATGGTAGCTACTGGTATCTGGATCCAACATCCGGTGCGACAGGCAAATACATTGCCTTCAATGCGTTGACATTGTCAACGCATTGAAGGCAATGTAT
>Ga0208741_10000406_pt1 | contig 21443 bp, 32 predicted proteins | sample CryBogCBE03Jun09_FD_184576 | JGI IMG/M metagenome (GOLD analysis project Ga0208741, IMG submission 184576) | Freshwater microbial communities from Crystal Bog, Wisconsin, USA - CBE03Jun09 (SPAdes) | ecosystem: Environmental > Aquatic > Freshwater > Lake | place: Crystal Bog, Wisconsin, USA...
AATTACAGAAGCAAATAGAAGTAAAATCAGCATTCATTGCCGTAGGCAATTGCACCTCTTTTGAGGAATATAAACAAGTAGCAGGGGTTATCCGGGGTCTTGCCCTTGCTATTGATTTGATTAAAGACCGCGAGCAAAAACTAAAGGACGATGATGAGTGAGTTATTAATTAGTGACGCAATGGGTAATGTATCTACACTACCTAAAGAGCCAGAAAAGAAAGCAACACAACTTCCTAAGCCAGCAGGATACCACATCTTGTGCATGGTACCAGAAGCAGAAAAAGAGTTTGAAAGCGGTATTTTAAAAGCAGATACCACAATGCATTATGAAGAAGTACTAACTCCGGTTTTATTTGTTATGGCAATAGGCCCGGACGCATATGTAGATAAAGACAGGTTCCCGAGTGGACCGCTTTGCAAAGTAGGTGATTTTGTTTTAATTAGACCTAATTCGGGTTCCAGAGTAAAGATTCATGGACAAGAATTTAGGGTGATAAATGATGACTCTGTTGAGGCAACAGTAGAAGATCCCCGTGGAATTTCACGAGCTTAAGGAGAATTAAATGGCAACAGAAGAATTTGGAACAGTTACGTTTGAAAATGGGAAACCAGTCCCCGTAAAAGAGGAGTATGGTACATACACATTTCCAGATGAGACAAATGATGTAGTAAACGAACCGGCAGATTTACCGGCATTTGACATTGAAATTGTAGACGATACACCCATAGAGGATAAGGGTCGTAAGCCAATGAAGGAACCGGTAGAAGAAGTTACCGATGACGAGTTGGAAGCCTATGATGAAAAGGTACAAAAACGGATTAAGAAATTAGGCCGTGGATACCATGACGAAAGACGCGCAAAAGAAGAAGCTATTCGTATGCGTGAAGAAGCTTTGCGAGTTGCCCAGCTTGCCGTAGAAGAAAACAAACGTTTGCAGTCTCAGTTGCATGAGGGAAGCAAGATGTTTATTGATCAAGGCAAATCTAGCGCTGAAATAGAAGTTGCAGCTGCTAAAAAAGCATACAAAGATGCTTATGAGTCTGGAGATAGCGATGCTTTGGTAGATGCCCAACAGAGAATGAACGAGGCAACATATAGGTTAAATCAAGTTGCTAATTTGCGCCCAATTGAAATCCAAGAAAAAAAATATGAGATTCCAAAAGCCAAAGTACAAGATTCAAAACTAGAAGGTTGGGTAGAAAATAACCCTTGGTATGGTGGTGAAAAGCCAGAAGAAGAGGAAATGACTAGCCTAGCTTTAACGGTTCATAATCGACTTGCCAGAGAGTTTGGCGAAAAATATATTGGCACGGATGAGTATTATGAAAAAATTAGTGCTACAATACAGAAAAGATTCCCCGATTATTTCGGGAGCGAACCATCTGAACCTCGTGAAAAACCGAGAGCCAAACCAGCCGCAAATGTTGTAGCACCTGCTACACGTTCCGCCGCACCAAAAAAGATACAACTAACTACTACGCAAGTACAAATTGCTAAAAGACTAGGTGTACCACTTGAACTTTACGCCCGCAAGGTTGCTGAACAAAATGGAGATAGATAATGACTACTGGAACAATTAAATTAAATCGTGATACTGAGACTCGTGAAAAAGATACCCGCCCTGTAAATATGTGGGCGCCACCTGAAACACTGCCAAGTCCAGCACCGAGAGAAGGTTGGGTCCATAGATGGTGCAGAACTTCCTTAATGGGAGCAGCTGATCCAATGAATATCTCCAAGAGCCGTAGGGAAGGTTATGAACCTGTAAAGGCAGAAGACTACCCAGAGCTAATGTCCCACGCGTCCTTGGATGGTCAGTTTAAGGGGTCGATTGAAATTGGTGGCTTAGTTTTATGCAAAGCTCCAAAAGAAATGATGGAACAAAGAGCAAAGTATTACGAAAGAGTAGCAGATTCACAAATGGAATCTGTAGATAGTACCTATATGAAAGAGAACGACCCGCGTATGCCTATGTTTAAAGATAGAGAAACAAGGGTTACTTTTGGTGGTAAATAAATTAATTTTGGAGGTTTAAAATGGCAACAGTATCAGGTCCTTATGGATTAAAGCCAATTAACCTTATCGGTGGTCAAGTTTTTAACGGCGGTGTGATTCGTGAGATTCCACTAACTGTTAATAACACAGCGGCCATCTTTAACGGTGACTTGGTTCAAATTGGCGCAGCTTCTGCTGGTCAGCCAACAGTGGTAACATCAACCCCTACAACATCTTCTGTTGGTTTAGTCGGTGTTTGCGTAGGTGTACGTTATCAATTAGCAGGTCAACAACTTGGCTATCCTTTATATGCTCAGTATTTACCAGCTAACGCTGTTACTTCTGGCTACACAAATATCTTTATTCGTGTAATGGATGATCCAGATGCATTGTTCCAAGTTCAGTCTTTGGGTTCCATCCCAGCAACTGCCATTGGGAAAACAATTGCATTAGCAAACTTTACTGGCGGTACAAGTTCTGCAACAGGTAATACAACTACTGGTAACTCAGTCGTTGCTCTTGCTTCTAGTGCAGCTAATACCGGCGCTTTAGCTTGCCGTATCGTTGATCTTGTAAATAACAACTCAACATTTGGCGGTAATTTCCCGTCTAACCCTGGTGATGCTTATACAGACTGTATCGTTAAATTAAATTTTGGCGTACACATGTATTATCAAGCATCTGGCACAACAAACTAAGGAGCTAAAAAATGGCTATTTCACGTTCACAGCTCCTAAAAGAGCTATTACCCGGTCTCAATGCCTTGTTTGGTCTTGAGTATGCACGTTATGGTGAAGAGCACAAAGAGCTTTATGAAGTTGAAAGTTCTGAGCGTTCTTTTGAAGAAGAAACAAAATTGTCTGGATTCTCTGCTGCTCCAGTTAAATCTGAAGGTGCTGCTATTGCTTATGATACAGCGCAAGAGGCTTGGACAACTCGTTACTCACACGAAACTATCGCTTTAGGTTTTGCAATTACTGAAGAAGCAATTGAAGATAACTTGTATGATTCATTATCTGCTCGTTATACTAAAGCATTAGCTCGTGGTATGGCTTATACCAAGCAAGTTAAAGGCGCATCTGTATTAAATAACGGTTTCAGCTCAAGTTATTTATATGGTGATGGTCAGCCTTTATTTTCAACAGCTCACCCACTAGTTGGTGGCGGTACTAACTCTAACACTCCGTCTACAGGCGTAGATTTGAATGAAACTTCTTTGGAAGCCGCTGTTATTCAGATTGCCGCATGGACAGATGAGCGTCAGTTGTTAATTGCTGCTAAGCCACGCAAGTTAGTTGTGCCACCAGCATTGATGTTCGTTGCTACTCGTTTGCTTGATACTAAGTTACGTGTTGGTACAAACAACAATGATATCAGTGCGATCAACAACAACGGCACGATCCCAGAAGGTTACACAGTTAACCACTTCTTGACTGACGTTAATGCATGGTTCTTGTTAACTGATGTTCCTAACGGACTCAAGCACTTTGTACGTACACCACTCCAGAATTCTATGGACGGTGATTTCGATACAGGTAACGTTCGTTACAAATCTCGTGAGAGATATTCCTTTGGTGTATCAGATCCACTAGGCGTCTGGGGTTCTTCAGGTTCATTCTAATCGAATAAGCTAACCCAAAAAACCCTGCTCACAAGGCGGGGTTTTTATTTTTTATATATAACATTTATTAATAATGTTGTATACTATGTGTAACTGGGTGATTGCTTATACCGCCACTGCCCCAGCAGACGATGCAACGATTGGTATAAGTTCTTTTGCATAAGGAAATTAATATGTCACGCGCAACCTTTGAAGGTCCAATTCTAGCCGGTGATTCACGCTTCGGTCCATTACGTAACGTAGGCTATACCGACTTAGTTCAAGAAGCTGATATGGATTTATCAGTAACAACTAACGGTGCAGTGAACTATGGTGGAGCATCTGGTAAATTTGTAAACGGTAATGGCATTCCAAACGTAAATGCGACTGTTTATACACCATCTTCATCTGTATATCCATCAGTAGTACAGACAATTCCAGCTGACTCAGCAACAAATATCTATCGTGGCGCAGTAATGTATTTACCATATGGTTCAGCAATCAATGATGTATTTATTGACATCGGTGTAGTTCCAGCAGTCGCTGCCGGCACTTTAACTTCAACACAGATTTTAGTATCTAACAACTATACAGCAGCAGCAGGTACCGCAGCATATGCAGGCACAGCAGTTTTAACAAGCCCAGCAGTAGGTCGTCAATCTATCTCAACATTTACTGCAACTCAATTAGCTAACCAAGCAGCAACAACCGCTGATATTTTGGTAAGTCCAACTGGAGGCACAGGGCCTAATGCATCAAAAATGTCTCAATTGGTATTTACAATCGCTTTGGTCGGTACAAGTATGACTACTGTAACTGCTGGATTGTTCTATTTCACATTAAGATACACACAGTTAGATGGCTCTATTGGTACGCTAACAACTTACCCATACGGTAACTTAGAGTAATTAATCTGGGGAACTTCGGTTCCCTTTTAAAAATCTTAGGAGATTAATTATGGCAACATTAGGAGTTATTTCATCGGCTACAGTAAAGGCTAAGAATGAACCATTTGATTTACAAGTGGCTCGTGGGCAAATTTCTGGGCATAGCGTATTAAGTTTATTTGGCTATCAATCCGCAGTAGGGAATACAAAGATACCTGTATGGGAAAATGCAACAGCATATACCTATATTACATCTGCATCAACGCTAACATTAGTGAGCTCATCAACATCTGATGATACATTGGCAAAGGTTTTAATTAGTGGTTTAGATTCTAGTTTTAATCCTATTTCAGAAACTTTAGCTTTAAATGGCACAACAAACGTCACTACAGTAAATAGTTATTATCGTGTTAATAACATGATTATGACCTCACCTGGAACAAGTCAAAATACTAACGTTGGCACCATTACTCTAAAGCAGTCTTCAAATATTGTTGCGCAGATTAATGTTGGTATAGGAAAGACGCAAATGTCTATCTATACTGTGCCAGCAGGGTATTCATTCTATTTAGACTTGGCAGAAGTTAATACTTCAAACAGTTATACATCCTCTAATATTGTTACTTACTCAGTACAGGCAATTAATAATACAACTGGCGTTAAGTTAGCTGTTTTACAACAACCATTTGTTTCTATCTATACAGCAAATAGAGCAACTACGCCATTTTTATACGCAGAAAAAACAGATATTCAGTGGCAGTTAGTAACCAGTACGGCAACTACAGTGGCTGCTGGCGTAATTATTGCTGGTAAATTAGTTAAAAGTTATATTCCTTTTTAATATAGGTGAACGATGTGGCTACTAAGAAGAAAACCCCCTCACTTGCAATTGGAAGAGGCGAAAAACTCCCGGTTTCTAAAGGGGCTGGACTTACTGCTAGGGGTCGGGCAAAGTATAACGCAGCGACTGGCTCGAATTTAAAAGCCCCTCAACCAGAAGGAGGGCCTCGTAAGAAGTCTTTCTGCGCTAGGATGAGTGGTATGCCAGGCCCGATGAAAGATGAAAATGGCAAGCCCACTAGGAAAGCCGCTAGTTTAAAACGATGGAAATGCTGATATGAGTAATATGGACCCAATAGAAACTGCTAGAGAGCTAGCTACCCATGCTAATGACATAGCGCATTTACAAAGCGATATGGATAAAATGATAGTTGAAATGATGGAGATGAAAAAATCATTGCAGGCTATTGAAAAGACATTAGCAACAGCGCATGGTGGATGGCGAACATTAATGATGGTAGGCGGTGCGTTTGGATTGGTTGGAGCTTTATTAGCAAACTTGTTTCAAGGTTTTTTAAGTAAATAACATGCCAAGCACAAGCAAAAAACAACATAACTTTATGGAAGTAGTAGCTCATAGTAAGAGTTTTGCTAAAAAAGTCGGTGTTCCACAATCGGTAGGTGCAGATTTTGCACAGGCTGACAAAGGTAAAAAGTTTGCTGAGGGTGGTCGCTCTGATAGGCAAGAGATTAACAAAAAGAAAACAGATCATGGTAGTATGGCTTTATTTAAAGGAGGCGGTATGGCTAGTGTAGGCGCAAAGATTAAGCAACAGATGGACAAACAATTACCGAAAGGTATTTCTAAACCGGGCATTATGCCTGAATCTAAATCTATGGGAATGTTAGGTATGAAAAAAGGCGGAAAAGCTGAAGCACGAATGATGCCAGCAAAGATGGAAAAAGTTAAAGATACAATGAGTGCCAAAAAAGGTGCCCCTAAAGAGCAATCTATTGGGTCTGCCAAAATGGGTAAAGTAAAAAATATGAGTTTTGCTAAAGGTGGTGGCATTGAAGTAAAAGGCAAAACTAAAGGCAAAGTTTGCTAAGGAGAGAATGATGAAAATAGATCACGCACCAGTAATGACTGAACAGTCTGTAGTTAAACATGACATGCATGAAAATATGAATAAGGCTCATCAAGCTGGTCATAGACCACACCATGAGTTCTTTAAAGACCATGCAGCAGGTCATCAATTGAATCATGAGATGGTTGCTAAGATGTGTGGTGGCGGAATGTCTAAGGCAAAAAAATGAAATCTAGTCGTGGTATGGGAGCAGTAAATCCTAAGAAAATACCAAAGACAAGTGAGTCTGCGGTATTGCTTAAAAATGGTGGTTTATATGAAAACATCCATAAAAAGCAGGCTCGTATTGCTGCTGGGTCGAAAGAAAAAATGCGTAAGCCAGGAAGTAAAGACGCACCAAGTAAACAAGATTTCATTAATTCAGCAAAAACGGCTAAAAAGTGAAAGAAATAGGCCTATTCTTTGAGTTTATTACTGGCGTTGCTTTAGGCTTTGAAATAGTAGAAGAAGAAAATTACGATTTATTTGTTATTAATTTACTAATTGTAAGAATAATTTTAGAGTCCTCAAAAAATGACAACTACCGGTACTAGTGCGTTTAATTTAGATTTTTCAGAGCTTGTTGAAGAGGCCTTTGAAAGATGCGGTCAAGAAGTGCGCACTGGGTATGATGTACGTACAGCGAGAAGATCTTTAAATTTACTAACTATTGAATGGGCAAATCGTGGAATTAATCTTTGGACTATTGAACAAGGCACTATTCCAATGGTGCAGGGCACTAATACTTACGACCTTCCTACGGACACAATTGATTTACTTGAGCACCAGATTCGCACTAATCAAGGTCAGCAGAATAACCAGACGGATATCACCATCAGTCGCATCAGTATATCTACCTACTCTACAATCCCTAATAAATTAGCACAGGGCAGACCAATCCAAGTTTGGATTAACAGACAGAGCGGCGCATCATATCCTACGGGCGCTACACCAGATAGAAATCCTCAAGTAGTAGTTTGGCCAACACCAGATCAAGGCACTGCGCAGAACCCGTATTATAATTTTGTTTACTGGAGACTTCGCCGTATTCAAGATGCTGGCAATGCGGTGAATACGCAAGATATTCCGTTCCGTTGGTTGCTATGTATGGTTGCTGGCCTAGCTTATTATTTGTCTATGAAGCTTCCTAATATGGATCCTAATCGCATAATGGGATTAAAGGCTGAATACGAACAACAGTTTCAATTTGCCTCTGAAGAAGATAGAGAGAAAGCGCCGATTAGGTTTATTCCAAGAATGACTTATTTAGGTAATGGATAATGACTACGATGTTCTCCTCTGGCAAGTTTGCTATTGCCGAATGTGATATTTGTGGTTTTCGGTATAAGTTAAAGCAGTTAAAAAAACTGACAATAAAGACCAAAAATGTTAGCATTAAGGCTTGTAATGAATGTTGGAATATGGATCATCCACAACTTCAACTTGGTATGTATCCAGTTAATGACCCACAGGCTGTACGCGAACCAAGAAGAGATAATAGTTATTATCAGTCAGGCTATGATGTTAATGGGTTTCCTAGCGGAGGTAGTAGACAGATTCAGTGGGGCTGGAATCCAGTGGGGATGAAATATGATTTCAATGAAACGCCAAATGCGTTAAAATCAGTATGTGTTACTAATAGTGTAACTATTAATTAAGGAGCTAAAAATGGCTAAAATGGAAAGTATGAAAGAAGATATTAAACAAGATAAAGCGATTGTTAAAAAAGCATTTAAGATGCATGATAAGCAAGAACACAAAGGCGGTAAGGGTACTGACTTGTCTAAATTAAAAAAAGGCGGTAAAGTTAAGAAGATGGCTGCCGGCGGTAAGACTAACGATGACTTAAAGTCTATGGGCCGCAATATGGCTAAACTTAAAAACCAATTTGGAAAATAATCATGGCTAAATTCAGTGAAAAATTAATGGGTAAAGAAGTTGGTCAAGCAAGTAAATATGCCGAGCCGCACAGTCCCAAAGGTACTGACTTAAATACTAAAGATTTAGGTGGTGGTGCATTTGATTATTCTGATATGAAAACAGAAGGCGTTGCTCAACGTGGTAAAGGCGCTGCTGTTAAAGGGTTTACTTCTAGAGGTCCGTTAGCCTAATAGTATGCCGTATAAAGACCCCAACGACCCAAGACGCTATGAAAAAAATAAAGCGTGGAATGAAGCTAACAAAGAAAAAGTTAAGCTTTATAAGGTCGCTTACGCCGAAAAAAATAAAGAAGAAATAAAAAATAGATTAGTAGATTGGAAGTCAAACAATATAGAAAGAATGCGGGAATTAAGGAAGCGCTGGGATGTTAAAAACACTGGGAAATTAAATGCAAAAACCAGAAAATATCAAGCGTCTAAAATATTTCGGACTCCTAAGTGGCTAACAGAACAAGATTTTAAAGTTATGAGTGGATTTTATTCTATTGCTGCTATGCTTACCCGTGAAAATAATGAGCCTTGGCATGTAGACCATATTATTCCATTGCAAGGAGAATTAGTTTCTGGCTTACATGTACCCAATAATTTGCAACCTATGCGTGGCAAAGAAAATTCTAGGAAAGGGAATAGGGTATGAACTATTCAACTTTATTCAATACTATCAAAACATATTGTGAGAATGAGTTTCCAAGCACTACCTTTACTGGTACGGATGGTGTAACAACTGTAACCACACTAAGCAACACCCAAGTTAATACTTTTATTACACAAGCAGAAACACGGATTTATAACGCAATTAACATACCGGCTTTACGGAAAAATGTTACAGGTAGTTTAACTGCGAATAATCAATACCTTTCTTTACCGACCGACTGGCTCTCCGCTTACTCAATTGCAGTAATTGACGGCTCTGGAAACTACAGTTATATCCTAAACAAAGATGTAAGTTATATTCGTGAAGCATACCCTGGCCCAACATCTACCGGTCTACCTAAATACTACGCTTTGTTTGGTACGCAGTTAAGTAATAACTACGCCTTGTCTTATATTCTTGGCCCAACACCAGATCAAAACTATGCCGTAGAGATGCATTACTTTTACTACCCACCATCAATTGTTATTGCTGGTGAGTCTTGGCTAGGTGATAACTATGACCCAGTACTGTTTTATGGTGCTTTATTAGAAGCTACTATATTTATGAAGGCAGAAGCCGAGATTGCTACGATGTATAAGGCTAAATACGATGAAGCATTAAATGAATTACGTAGATTGTGTGATGCATTAGAGCGTGGTGATAGTTACCGTGATGGGCAGCTTAAATTAAATGTAGCTCCTAAAGGCGGGGTTATATGATAAGCCAAGGGCAATGCACAATCTTTAAACAAAACCTTTTAAATGGTTTGGAGAACTTCACAAGTGGAACCTATAAAATTGCACTTTATACATCTTTGGCTAATTTGGACGCTACAACTCTTGCTTATACTACTTCCGGTGAAGTTACTGGAGCTGGGTACACGGCAGGGGGAAAAACCTTAACTAACATTGTGCCAGCAAGTGATAATGGCGCGGCGTATGTATCGTTTCAAAATGTAACTTGGAGTGGCTCTGGCTTTACTGCTAGAGGTGCTTTGATTTATAATGGTACAACTGGCGCGGCAGTATGTGTATTAGATTTTGGATCAGATAAGACATCAAGTAATTTTACAATAACCTTTCCAACAGCAACGTCTACTACGGCTGTTCTTATTCTTAATTAGGAGTTAGCATGACAAACGAATTTACAGGTAGCGGAGATTACGCTGTTGCTACATTACAAGCCAATGCAACGGTCCCCGAAGGAATGATGATAGGTGGTTATTATCATGTAGTTCACCGTGACGCATTAGGTAACATCAAATCTGAAGAGACTTTCCCTAACTTAGTGGTACAAGGCGGTAAACAGTTAATGTTGGATACCTTGTTAAGAGGCTCTGCTTACACAGTAGTTGGCCCATTCTTAGGTTTGACTAAGGTGAGTTTGACACCTGCTGCCACCGATACAATGACCACTCTAGTCACGACTAATGCTGCCGAGTTTACTAACTACACAGTCGGAGGTTCAGCAGTTCGTGGTACAGCAGTATTTGCTGCTTCTACATCCACAGGAACCACACCAAGTAACGTAACAACTTCTACAGCAACTTCTATTACCTACACTATTACAGGCGCAGGTGGTACGGTTTATGGATGTTTCTTAGTTACTGGATCAGGTGCGGTCAATACCCAAAGCTCAACAGCAGGTACATTATATTCAGAAGGTAATTTTGCAGTTGCCAAAACCACCACAGCGGGCGATACAGTTAGCGTTACATACTCGACTACTTCTACTTCATAAGGCTGAATAATGCCGTACACAATTGCTAACCGTGTGCAAGAGACTACCAGCACGTCTGGTACAGGAACGCTTAACCTTAACGGTGCCATAGCAGGGTTTCAGTCTTTTGTCACGGGTGTTGGTACGGGGAGTACGACTTCTTACGTAATTTATGATCCTACAGCAAACGTATGGGAAGCAGGAATTGGTACTGTTACAGCGGGCAGTCCTAATACTTTAGCAAGGACGCAAGTTTTATCTAACTCATCTGGCACAACTTCTCAGATTAATTTAGTGGGTAACACATCAAACGTATGGTGTGACTATTTAGCCGAGAGATCAGTAACGCAGTTTGATGTAGGTACACAAGCCAATCAAATACCTCTGAATCAGTATCTAGGCACAATGGCTTGGCAAGATGTAATTAACTACAAACTAAATTTTGTAATTAATACTGATGTGGGAACTGCACCGAATCAAGTACCATTAAATCAATATTTAGGCACAATGGCTTGGCAAGATGCTAGTGCTATTAAAGTTTTGGGTGGTGCAATTGACAATACTGCAATTGGTAGCGTAACCCCATCTACAGGTGCATTTACTACTGTATCAGCAACTGGAGTTATAACAAGCACATTAGCAACAGGTACTGCACCATTTACTATTGCAAGTACAACCAATGTGCCTAATTTAAATGCTTCTAGTTTAAATGGAGCAACCTTTGCTTCTCCAGGCGCTATTGGTGGCACAACTGCATCAACAGGTCAGTTTACTACAGGTGCATTTGGTGGCACACAATCTACTGCTCAACAGTTATTAATCGGTGGTAATAGTCAAACTGCTTCAATAACTGAATATGGTGTTAATAGTTCACAAGTTGTTCAGTCGGCAGTAACAACTTTATATTGTGGATTTAACACTTCAATTTCTACTCAAGCAACTGCATTTACCGCTTCAAATATTAGACATTATCAAGCAGGTGGTTTTGCTGTAGGCTCAGGCTCAACAGTAACTAACAATGTGGCTTTTTATATTGGTGCAGGATTAACAGGTTCAACTAATACATATGGTGTTTTTAGTGCTTTAGCATCGGCATCAGGTACATGGAATCTTTACTTGGGTGGAACTGCAGACAATTACATGGCAGGTCGTTTAGGTATTGGAACAACATCTTTAGCAGGCTCTCAAGTAACCATTGGGGGAAATAGTCAAGTTGATTCAACTACTGAATATGGTGTTAATAACACTCAAACTGTGCAATCAGCAGTTACAAGTGCTTATTATGGCTACAGAACAGGTCTTGGCACTCAAGCAACAACATTTACCTTATCCCAACTTAGCAATTTTATTGCACAACAAGGAACATTTGGCTCGGGTTCAACAGTAACAACCCAAGCTGGGTTTCATGTAGCAACAAATATGACTGGTGCAACCAATAACTATGGTCTTTATTCAAATCTTGCATTAGCATCAGGAACATTTAATTTATATATAGCAGGAACTGCAAGTAATTATATTGCAGGTTCTTTGGGTATTGGAACAGCCGTAGTAGGCTCAACAGCATCAAGTTTAGTAGTCAAAGGAATTACCGCAGTATCAGCATCCGCACCAACCATTGCATCAGCAACGACAATTGCACCAACAACAAGTATTGTATTTATTTCGGGAACAACTCCTATTGCAACGATTACTGCACCAAGTCCTATTTCTTTGGGTGGTGGTCAGATTACTTTAATTCCAACAGGAATATTTACAACTACCACAGCAGGTAATATTGCTTTAGCATCAACCGCAGTAGTAAGTAAGGCCTTAATTATGACTTATGACGCAACAACAACTAAATGGTATCCATCTTACTAATATGAACACATACACATACAAACCATACAACTTAGTATCAGACGAAAATGGGATTGTTCGAGCAGTAGACTTTACTGTTTTAGTCAACAATGGCACAGATTCATTTGAGATTAATGGGCATACAGGCTTACCTATGCCTGCTGATGGTGGCACACCTTACGACAAGCTGACTGAAGAACAAGTGATTGGATGGATTAAAAACCTAGTCGGTGAGCAAACGGAAGAACAGGCAGACGCAGAACTTGAAGCCTACAAAAAACGCACAGTTATTAAGAATGGAACTCCTTGGTGATTTATATTCTTACCCTTACATTCTTTATTCTCCAACTCTTAGATTGGTATACCACTCGCACTATCTTAAAAAATGGTGGATATGAGCAGAATCCTGTTATGTCATTTGTATTTAAATACTTAAATGTTGATATAGCCTTAGCAATTAAGTCGGTTCTATTAGGGGTTTTAAGCTATTACATTGGTTTAACAATTCCAATTTTATTAGTAGTTCTTATTATTATTTATTTAGCAGTAGTAATTCACAATGGAAAATCATTATGGCAATAGCAAATAACTTTTTTAATGGCAGACCAACATTTTTAAATGATTTTGCCAATGGTCAAACTTTAGATAATCGAATTACTTTTCTAAGGTCTGGTGCTGCGGTCTATTATGATGGAAAATCTAGTGCATTGGCTGAGCAAAATTTAATTATTCAATCTAATAACTTTACAACAAGTTGGTCATTAAATGCTGTAGCAACACCAACACAAAATGCTACTGATCCTAGTGGAACTACTAATAACGCATGGACTATTGCACCTTCTGCAAATCTTGGGCAGCATATTTTAAGCACATCATCAAATGTCACAGTATTAGCATCAACTAATTATGTTTGCACAGCCTATGTTCAAGCAGGTGGTAGTAATTACGCAACATTAACTTTATCTGCATCTTCATCAGCTTATATTGCTTTACCGATTAATTTAACTTCTGGTTCAGTCGCTTTAGGCACTCCAACAACAGGTGCAAGTTTTACTTATGTCAGTTCATCCATTACTCAAGTCGGCTCTACTGCATGGTATCGAGTAGCGTTAATATTTTCAACTGCTTTAACTTCATTTTATCCAAGTATTCAAATTAACAATACTTTCCCACCAACAATATCGTCTTACGGGTATCAAGTTAATTGGACTGCAACAGGCACAGAAACAATTTTATTATATGGATTTCAACTTGAGCAAAGAAGCACCGCAACTGCCTACAATCAAACCACTACAACTGCAATCAATAACTTTATTCCAACATTACAATCAGCACCTATTAACACACCTAGATTTGACTTTAATCCAGTTACAGGGGAATCTTTAGGGTTATTGGTAGAAGGTAGTAGCACGAATTTATTTAATTATTCTGAAGATTTTACTAATGCGTATTGGGGTAAACCAGCATTACCAGTTACTGCATCTGCCACAATAGCACCTGATGGGAATCAAACAGGGCAATTATTAACTGTTACAACTTCTAATGTAACTCATCAATTATATAGTTCTGCAACTGCTGTAACTAATGGCTCAATTTATACATTTTCAGTATATTTAAAATATTATGGACAACAGTTTGCTCAATTAGTCCCTATTTCTGCTAGTTTATGCAATTTTGATTTATTAAATGGAATTGCAGGAACTCCTACAAATGGAACTGCAAATATTATTCCAGTAGGTAATGGATGGTATAGATGTAGTTACACATTTACAGGAAATGGCACATCACCAAACTTTATTATTTGTGCAGCACAATCTTTAACTTCAAGTATTCAACCAGCATTTGCTGGTAACGGATTTAATGGATTTTATGCTTGGGGTGCGCAATTAGAGTTAACGCAAAATGCTGGTGCATCTTCAGCATTAACTTCCTATATTAAAACAACCTCTGCATCAGTAACTAGAGCTGCCGAATATCCAACAGTTACCGCAACTAACTTTAGTACATTCTTTAATAACTCTCAAGGCACTTGGTATGTTGAGGCACAGGGTGGTTATTACGCTTCAACAGGATATTGTGATGCTTTCGTTTTAGGTAACGCTTCTAGTTCATCAGTCATGCGATTAATCGCACAGTTAAATGCTACACAAGCTCAAGCAGCAGGTCCTGGCGGTTCTATTTCTTTAACAACTAATTCATTAGTAAATGGAGTTGGTCAACCCAATAAAATAGCATTTACTTATAGCAATTCATCTTTAACAGGTTCTGCTTTGGGTGTTGCAACAGTTTCATCTAGCACAAATAACGCAGTTCCTACTGCTACACAAATGGTAATTGGCTATAATATTTCTTCTCAAGGATGGTTAAATGGTCACATTAAAAAACTAGCCTATTACCCAACTGCTATGACTGGCGCAAATTTACAAGCACTTACAGGAAGCTAATTATGCAAGACTTATACCTATCATTTACAGACGAAGCACAATCTTTACCGATTCTTTATACAATCATCCCAACTGAATTTGAGGTTGACGCAGATGGCAACCCAACAGAGGTTGTTAAAACTGAATCATACATGACACCAAACTATCAAAACATTTCGGTCATTGGAACAGTTTATCAAAGACCACCAATTCCTACTCCTGATGATTATGAGCCTATTCCCTATCCTCCTCCTAATTACGGGGTTAATATTCGGTTATTGGATGATGAAGATATTGAACCATTAAAACCTTTTATTGTTGAACCAAAGAACCCTATAAGGGTGTGGGCTTAATATGTTTGGGCTAAACCCACTTAGTAAATATCCGTTTGCTACGCTGGCAACAATTACGCCCAAGTATGCTTTTTATACTTTTGAAAATACCAATGCTAATGATGCAAGTACACAGCAGTCTGCATTCTTGCAAAGCATTATTGAAACATCAAGCATAGCGGATTTAAGCACCCAGCAGTCAGCGTTTTTACAAGCCATTACGGAAGATACACAAGTTGCGGATGTACTCTCAATTCTGTTTAATGTGTTGGTTGCAATAGCCGAAAATACAAACATGGCAGACTTTAACACTCAACAGTCAGCGTTCTTGCAGTCTATTGCAGAACCCTCAACTCAAGCTGATGTAATAAATATGTTAGCGCAATTTCAAGCAGCAGTAACCGAGAACACAACTCAAGCAGACGTAAGAAATATCCTCGCCCAATTTGCTGCAACCATAGCAGAAAACACAAACCCAGCAGATTCAAGTACTCAGCAGTCTACCTTTTTACAATCTATCGTAGAAAACATAGCACTCGCAGATTTTAGCAGTCAACAGTCTGCCTTCTTGCAAAGCATTGCCGAAAACACAAACATTGCAGATGTAATTACTGCGTCAAAAGGTGTCTATTACACAGTAACTGAGAACACAACAGTCATAGATATTACAAGTATCTTGGCGCAGTTTAGATCAAGCATTGTAGAAAATACAAAACAAACCGATTCAAGTACACAGCAGTCTGCTTTCTTGCAAAGCATTAACGAAATAGTAACAATGCTAGACTCGCAATTTGTGTCAGGATGGATTAAAATTAACGATAATCAAGCTGTTACTTGGAACTTAGTAAATAACACCGCATCAAATACGTGGACTCCTGTAAACAATACAGAGGCAACAAACTGGGTTCCAGTCGATAATACTCAAGGATAATTATGTCATCAACATACTCAACAAACCTACGAACTGAATTGATTGGCACGGGCGACCAAGCCGGTAACTGGGGCGCTACAACCAATGGTAGTTTAGGTACAATCATAGAACAAGCCATTGCTGGTGTATCCGGTGGCCCTTATATTGGTGGCACATATCCAGTAGTCAACTTTCCAACCGATGCCGATATTACTTTAACCGCAAATAATGGCTCAGTAGACCAATCAAGAAGTGCTGTATTGGTAGTGACAAGCTCCGGAAGTCTAACGGCTACACGCAATGTTATTGCCCCAGCATCAGCAAGTAAAGTCTACATTGTTAAAAATAATACTACTGGCGGGCAAAGTATTCAGATTAAATATGCTACTGGCTCTGGTATTGTTATTCCTAGTGGTCAAACAGTTTCAGTTTATGGCGACGGAACAAACTTCTACGCTTCACAAACAAATGTTACAAACGCAACAAACGCAACAAACTCAACTACTAAAGCAGTAGGTGATAATACAACTGCAATCGCAACCACAGCATTTGTGCAAACTGCTATTCAAACTTTATACCCTGTTGGTTCTATTTATACATCAACAGTTAGTACAAACCCTAATACTTTATTCGGCTTTGGTACATGGACAGCATTTGGCGCAGGTTGTGTGATGATAGGTCAAGATGGAAGTTCCTTTATGGCAGGAGCAACAGGTGGTTCTGCTGATGCGGTAGTTGTATCACATACCCATACTGCGACATCTACAGTAACTGATCCTGGGCATTCCCATGCAGGTTTACATACTCCAGTAAGCGCGAATAATCCTGGTCCATATGTCGGTTGGTATGGGTGTAGTTCAGTAGTAGATGTAAATACTTCATCAGCAGTTACAGGCATTACAGTAGCAACAACAAATACATCAACAGGTGTTAGTGCAACAAACGCAAACTTACAACCCTACATAGTTGTTTATATGTGGAATAGAACAGCATAAGGATAAAATATGTCTTGGTTAGAACAAGTAGCACCTACAATAGCAACAGCACTTGGTGGACCCCTTGCAGGGTTAGCCGTATCCGCCATATCTAAAGTATTGGGTGTTGACGAAAAAGATGTGCAGAATACTATTGATAGCGGCAAGATGACTTCGGATCAAATAGCGCAGATTAAGATTGCCGAGATTGAGTTTCAAAAACAAACACAAGAACTAGGATTAAACTTTGAAAAGTTAGCTACAGATGACCGTAAATCTGCTCGTGATATGCAGTCTCAAGTTAAGTCTGCTTTAGTTCCTACTTTAGCGATTATTATTGTCTCCTCTTTTATCGCTGTTGTAGTCGGAACTTTGATGGGCTATTCTAAGATTGAAACTGCAATGGCTGGCACACTAGTTGGGTATTTATCTGCTAAGGCAGAGCAAGTAGTAGCTTTCTATTTTGGGTCTAGCAATGGCTCTCAGGCTAAAGACGCTATGCTTTGGAAATCAACCCCAACAAATGATAAATAATGATAAACAACTTTGAACAAGCTTTAGCATCCGTGCTTAAATCTGAAGCTGGGTTTCAATCTGACCCGCATGATGCTGGGAATAAACTACCAGATGGTAGGGCAGGCTGCACAAATCTCGGCGTGACACAGGCGGCATGGGAAACTTATGTTGGGCATCCTGTTACTTGGAATGATATGAGAGCGTTAACTCCAGAAAAGATTTCACCGCTATATAAAAGAAAATATTGGGACGCTGTGCGTGGCGATGATTTGCCTGCTGGTGTTGATTATATGATGTTTGACTTTGCTATTAATGCTGGTCCGGGTAGGGCAATAAAATTACTACAAGAATGTATAGGTGAGAAAATTGATGGTGTATTAGGCCCTATAAGCATGTCCACTTTAAAGTCGATGCCTATTAAACAATTAATTGAGCGTTTTACAGATACTAAAGAAAAGTACTATAAAAGTTTAGCTAATCCAACATATGAACATGGTTGGATTAATAGGGCTGAACTAGTAGAGATTAACGCACTTAAAATGGTGGCTTAAATGTTACAAAAACTTGTCATGCGCCCCGGAGTAAATAGAGAAGGCACAACTCTTGCTAACGAAGGTGGATGGTATGCGGGCGATAAAATTAGGTTTCGTTCTGGACAAGTAGAAAAAATTGGTGGATGGACATTAGATGGCGGTCAAGTAAGCACAGGTAATTCTTATGTTGGTGTAGCTCGCTCATTAAAAAACTGGATTGGGCTAAATGGGTATAACTACTTAGGCATTGGCACTAATCAAAAGATTTATATTCAGCAAGGTACTGGTGGTGTTATTTATGATATTACTCCCATTCGCGCGGTGTCATCTGCTGGTGCTGCTACTTTTGCTGCGACCAATGGCTCTTCTGTTCTTATTGTTACTCAAAGTGGACATAATGCGCAGTCTGGTGACTTTGTGTCCTTTACGGGGGCCGTTACGCTAGGTGGTAATGTAACTGGGGCGATTTTAAATCAAGCTCAAGGGTATCAAGTTACCTACATTTCTTCATCCCAATATTCAATAACAGTTTCAGTTATAGCCAATTCAAGCGATACTGGAAATGGTGGCGGTTCTACAATTGCAACATATCAAATTACATCGGGTAGCGCGACATATACACAAAATGCTGGGTGGGGTGCTGGCGGATGGGGTGGAGTTAACATCGGATACTCTAGTACAGGATGGGGAAGTTCCGCTCCTGCTGGGTTAGGTATTGGGTCTCAATTACGTTTATGGAGTCAAGCAAACTACGGACAGAATTTAGTATTTAATCCTCGTGGTGGACCTATCTATTACTGGGTTGTAGATACAAACCCCAACATCTATAACGTGGGGCAAGTTTTATCCCCAACTAACACAAACACTCAAAATACTATTGCGTATTGGAGAACAGATGCTGGTACGGCTGCATGCCCTACTATTTGTAATTTTGTTATGGTGTCCGATGCTAGTCGTTTTGTTATTGCATTTGGTACAGATACACTAGGCAACGGTATTCAAGATCCAATGTTAATTAGTTGGTCTGACCAAAATAATCTTACTGTATGGTATCCGCAAATTACAAATCAAGCTGGTAATTATAGATTAAGTCGTGGTTCACAGATTATTACTGCGGTGCAAACCCGTCAAGAAATCGTAGTATTTACTGATGTTGCAATATATTCTATGCAATACCTAGGTGCGCCGTATGTATGGGGCTTTAATATTCTTGGCGACAATATTTCTATTATGGGTCCTAACGTTGCAGTAGCGGTTAACAACGTTACTTACTGGATGGGTAAAGATAAGTTCTTCATGTATTCTGGACAAGTGCAAACCCTACCATGTACCGTTAGAGAATATGTATATCAAGACATAAATCAATCTCAGTCTTATCAGTTCTTTGCTGGGGTAAATGAGGGTTTTAATGAGGTGTGGTGGTATTACTGTTCTGCTAATTCACTTGTTATTGATAAGTATGTAATTTATAACCATTTAGAGCAAACTTGGTATTATGGTAATTTAACTAGAACTGCTTGGTCTGACACACCACTTAGAGGATATCCAACGGCAGTAGGATACGCTCCAGTAACAACGCTTACACAAGCAGTTGGGTTGACAGATACGACAATATATATTGCAAACAAAGGTAATTTCCCTTCATCTGGGGTAGCAGAAATTGAAGCAGAACGGATCATTTATACAAGCTCAACCCAAACATCTTTACTGGGATGCTCAAGAGGTGCTTATGGTACAGTAGCATCGGTGCATAATTCTGGTGTAACCGTGGCTGATATTGGCGTAGTTCAATCAGGTATTATTTATCACGAGAGCGCTGTTGATAATGGCACAGCAAACCCACCAGTAGCACTTGATTCTTATATTCAGTCATCCGACTTTGACATTGGGGACGGGCATAACTTTGGTTTTGTATGGCGCATGATACCGGATATTAGTTTCAATGGCTCTACAGTTAACAATCCAAAAGTCACATTTACAGTGTTGCCAAGACAAAACCCTGGCTCTTCATATGGTAGCTCAGATTTGCCGGTAGTAACTAGCAGACAGAATTATGTAGGTCAAAGTACCTATGAAGTGCAACAGTTTACGCAATATGCGTATTGTAGAATTCGTGGTCGTCAAATGTCATTAGTAGTGTCCTCATCGGATGTAGGTGTTCAATGGCAATTAGGTGTTCCAAGACTAGATATTAAACCAGACGGGAAAAGGTGATGGCGCTTATCCCAACAAAAAATCCTCGGCTACCTGCTGCTCCGCTTGAATACAATAAGTTGTTTATGGATGAGTTTGAGCGTATTCTAGGGTTATATTTTAACCAAGTAGATAATGCAGTGGGTGGTTTAATAAAGCCTGCTAGTGGAACCACGGCGAATAGACCGACATTACAGGTACAAGTAGGGCAACAATACTTTGACACTACCCTAGGTATTCCTATTTGGTATAACGGAACTGTATGGAAAAACGCTAGTGGGACAACAGTTTAAGTGGTAAAATCAAGATAATTGTAAGGAGATATTATGGCTGGTGGCTCAGGAAATCAACTTTTAGATACAGGCTTAATGATTGCTGCTGGTGTAGCTGCGCCTGAATTAGCGCCAGTAATATTTGGTGAGGGAATGATGGCTACTGCTGGTGGAGCCGCCCTTGCTACTGGTTTAACTGGAGCTGGATTAAGCGGCGCTACAGCAGCAGCTACTGGTCAAGATGTTGGTAAAGCTGCGTTAATGGGTGGTATTGGTGGTGGACTTGGTGGATATTTTGGTGGAGCAGATGCTGCGGCTAATGCAGCTGGAAATGGAGCAACTACAACAACGGCTGCAACGGCAGATGCATTGCCTCAAGTTACGCAAGGAATACCAGATGCATTGCCACAAACAAGTGCATCAAATTTAGTTGACCAAATGGGGATGACTCCTCAAGATGCATTGCAAGCCAATGCCTCACCTTCTACGTCTGGAATGCCTGACTATACAAATGATGTCCCCTACTCAAGCCAGGCGGCATCAAAGCCATTAAGTGCAAGTGATGGCGCAAGTAATGCGTGGAATCAAGCAGGTAGTGGAAAAGGTATGTGGAGTAGTTTATCCCCATTAGAAAAAGCGCAAGTAATCGGCGCTGGTACACTCGGTGCAAATGCCTTACTATCCCCTCCTAATATTGGGTTGCCACAATCTACTTCTCCAAATGTTCCAGCTGGATTACAGTTTAAGTTTAATCAAGACCCTAATG
>Ga0208741_10000407_pt1 | contig 21413 bp, 15 predicted proteins | sample CryBogCBE03Jun09_FD_184576 | JGI IMG/M metagenome (GOLD analysis project Ga0208741, IMG submission 184576) | Freshwater microbial communities from Crystal Bog, Wisconsin, USA - CBE03Jun09 (SPAdes) | ecosystem: Environmental > Aquatic > Freshwater > Lake | place: Crystal Bog, Wisconsin, USA...
TCTACCGCCTTACTGAAGCTGATGGTTACATTGTCTTTTGCAGGGTTGGGACTAATTGAGCACTGAAAATGATCGATTGTTAATTGAGCAGAGACCACTTTACTATATGCAAAACTACCATCCTTATCTACAGTCTTTAGCCTGTAGTACAAAACCCCATTTAGGGGGCAGGGGGTTGGGTTGTTATCTGTAAACTGATATCCATTAGCCCCGTTACCTATTGCTTTTACTGTGCCTATGTCTGTAAAAGAACTGCCATCTGTACTGTGTTGGATAATGAAGTAGCTAGTGTTTACTTCGGTGGCTGTTTGCCAGTTAGTTATTGTCGTTTTATTGTTGATAGTGGCTGTGAATGAAGAAAGTGTAACAGGCAGGCTGTTCATGGTAATTTTGAGAATTGGGGTAGAGGAATTGTAAACACCAGCATACAAATTACCCTCATTATCAAAGGCAAGTGAAATTATTGAATCTTTGATATTAGAAACAAATGTAGAAATAGTACCACTATAGTTTACCTTGTTGATTATACTTGAACTATTATTCCAATTACTATAATCCCAATTCCAACTTGCGACAAACAAATTACCCAACTTGTCAAAGGCGATGGCACTTGGAGAACCTAAACCAGAATCTACAAACTTGGTTACCACACCACTTGGGGTTATCTTGCTGATTGATGCTGGATAATTGTTATTAAGCACAAACAAATTGCCTGCTTTGTCAAAGGCTAGCCCTGAAGGAGAATTTAAACCAGAATCTACAAATGTGGATACCACACCACTAGGGGTTATCTTGCTGATAGATGCTGGATAATCATTACCCACAAATAAATTACCTGCTTTGTCAAAGGCAAGGGCAGAAGGATGATTTAACCCAGAATCTATAAATGTGGTTATTACACCACTAGGGGTTATCTTACTAATAGTATAAACATATCTAGTACCATTCCAATAATCACCGTTATTACCCACAAACAAATTACCTGCTTTGTCAAAGGCAAGGGCAGAAGGATAATTTAACCCAGAATCTATAAATGTGGTTATTACACCACTAGGGGTTACCTTGCTGATTGAATTAGTATATTGATTAGCCACAAACAAATTACCCGACATGTCAAATGTGAGAGCGCTTGGATTAGTTAAAATACTAGTAATAAAATTGCTTACAACACCACTTGGGGCTATCTTGCTTATTGATTCAAAACGATTAGCCACAAACAAATTACCTACTTTGTCAAAGGCAAGGGCAATAGGAGAATTTAACCCAGAATCTACAAATGTGCTTATCACACCACTTGAATTAATCTTGCTTATTGATTCAGAACTATTAGCCACAAACAAATTACCTACTTTGTCAAAGGCAAGGGCGGTTGAATAATTTAACCCAGAATCAACAAATTTGGTTATTACACCACTAGGGGTTACCTTGCTGATTGATGCTGGATAATTATTACTCACAAACAAATTACCTGAATTGTCAAAGGCAATGGCACTAGGAGAATTTAACCCAGAATCTACAAAATTGGTTATCACTCCACTAGGTGTTATCTTGCTTATATAACAGTTTGGATAACTACAATTAAGCACAAACAAATTTCCTGCTTTGTCAAAGGCTAGGGCACTAGGAGAATTTAACCCAGAATCTACAAAATTGGTTACCACACCACTAGGGGTTACCTTGCTTACATAATAGTTTGGATAGCGATTATTAGCCACAAACATATTACCTGAATTGTCAAAGGCAATGGCACTAGGAGAATTTAACCTAGAATCAACAAATGTGGTTACCATACCACTAGTTGTTACCTTACTTATAGAGTTTGACCCATAATATCCATTAGCCACAAATAAATTACCCGCATTGTCAAAAGCAATGGCTGTTGGTTGATTTATTGAAGAAACAAAAGGGGTAACGGTTTGTGCTTTAAGGGTTGTTGCCATCATCAAAGCAATGGCAAGGAAAGAGAGTAGCTGTTTTTTCATTTTTCTTTTTTTTAGTATTTAAGTATTTTTTTTAAAATTTTTTCAGGTCTTTGCATTGGTTGCAATTAACGCTTAAGTATTACGCACAAAAGGTTGGCAAGTATTTTTATAAACATTAAAATCAATCGGTCACAAAAATATACGCCCCTCTCTTTGTACTTCGCCGATGCAATAATATGGCTTTTTTGTATTTCTACATTCAAACGTTTCAACATGCTTAAATCCTTCAATCAACCTTTCTTATAACACCTGCTAACTACTACCCTATATCCGGTCAAATCTCTGCTGAATGACAAGCAAATGAGCCTAAATCATTCTGTAAGCACAGATAATTGCCCTATCTCCAATCCATTCACTAGCAAAATGCTTCATTTTTTAGCATTCCTCTCGCTTGACGGGGCATTATTCATGCGAAACGAACCCCATATCAAGCGAAACAGACGCTTTATCTCGCGATTGCACCACATTGAAATCGTAGGGAACGGTTGCATTTTTACCAGTTCTGTTCAGGTAGTTATGCCTGTCCTTGGGGGAGAAAAAAGTGTAATAACTATAGGGGACACCACTTTTTAGATAGTCGCCCGTTGTGAGATAAGTATATCCTTTGCTGGCATCCCCGGCCCTTTGTGGGCTTGACGGGATAGAAACAGGCTTGTTGGGATCGGTAAACGACTTATCTGCCTCAAAAGCCAACATGCAGCTTATGAGTACAATAAAGAATACAATAACAATTGTTTGTTTGAGATGCATAACCCAACGTTCTAGCTAACTAATATGATAACCAAAATGGGGTGTAAAAGTTTTTGAGAAATGCTTTGAGGTTTTCAGTTCATTAGATCTAAAACAAAAAAGGCAATAAATTATCCAATCATAATTTATTGCCCTTGTCTTATTGTACTCTTTCTTATCCAGCCATGTCGGGTATCAGTTCTACCTTATAATGTCCGGCATCCAACTTTTCTTTTGTTTCGGTAAACGCCTTCAATGTTTCTTCTATGTCGGCATCTGTATGCGCCGCAGTTGGAATCAACCTATAAATAATATGTCCCTTTGGAATAACTGGGTACACCACAATAGAACAGAAGATGCGGTAGTTCTCGCGCAAATCCATCACCATTGCAGTTGCTTCTGGCACCCCGCCTTTCATGTAGATTGGTGTAACAACGCTATCCGTTTTGCCAATATCAAACCCACGTGCCTTTAAGCCTTCTTGCAACTTGCGGGCATTACTCCATAACTTATCTTTCAACTCACGGTGGTTGCGTAATAGCTCCAAACGCTTTAGGTTACCAATAACAAAAGGCATTGGAAGACTCTTTGCAAATATCTGAGAGCGGATATTGTATCGGATATAATCGATGATAACCTTAGGCCCTGCCATAAATGCACCAATACTAGCCATCGATTTAGCGAATGTGCTGAAATAAAGATCTATCCCATCCTGACAACCTTGCTCCTCTCCTGCACCTGCACCTGTTTCTCCTAACGTACCAAAGCCGTGTGCATCATCTACCAACAACCTGAAATCGTATTTACTTTTCAGGTCAACAATTTCTTTCAGCTTTCCTTGGTCACCTGCCATGCCAAACACGCCTTCGGTAATAACCAATATACCACCAGTCTTTTGTTTTTCTATCAAGGCAGTCGCACGCTCCAATTGTTTATCGCAGTCTTCTACATCATTGTGTTTAAAAACATATCTGTGACCAGGGTGCAAACGCAATCCATCAATAATGCAAGCATGACTTTCCGCATCATATACTATCACATCGTGTCTACCACAAAGTGCATCAATAGCACTCATGATTCCTTGATAGCCATAGTTCATCAATATAGAATCTTCTTTTTGCTCAAAGGCAGCCAACTCAGCTTCTAGTTGTTCGTGGTAATTACTATTTCCACTCATCATCCTGGCACCCATTGGAGTTGCCAATCCGTAATCAGCCGTTGCATCCGCATCCGCTTTACGGACTTCTGGATGATTTGCCAGACCCAAATAGTTATTCAGACTCCATACAATCATTTCTTTTCCACGAAACTTCATCCTGTTGCCAATTTCACCTTCCAACTTGGGGAAAGCGAAATACCCATGCGCTCTTTCTCTATGCTGCCCAAGAGGGCCCTGATTCTTAATTAACTTCTCAAAAATGTCTGCCATAATATTTTGTTTCTTGCGTTAGCCCCTGATACCATAAGGAAAAAGGGTATTTATAAAGTGAACTTACAAGGTCTCGTTCAATACAAAGTGCGCAAAAATAAGATTTACGGGCCGATGTGGCTCTTATAAAAAATAAACGAATGTTAACATCCTCTGGGAAAGAGCATATTTATACGGCAATTTTGCGCTGCTATTTTGAAGAGGAGTTACTGAACCGTAGTTGTAATCACCCCTTTTAAACTGATTGGAATGCTATTGCCCATTACTTCCTCTGTGCCTGTCATAGCAATGTTTTGGGTTGCCGCACTTAACAAACCTGTGGCTTTTTGATAAGTGGAGGTAGAAGTGCGGGAACCACTGAGGTTTTGATTCACGTCCATCCCCATCATCTTAATTTTACCTTTTACAGTCATGGTAGTATTGGCAGTAACTTCAGACGTGGCAGGCGTTAATTTGGTTAATGCAAACAAGGTAGTCTGTTGTTGTGTACCATCTTCACTTTTATCATCAGAAGTCCATTTGAAGCCTTCGGCCTTATTGTTTATTTCTGAGGGAACAAATAAACCTTCCACAATCGATTCTTCACCTGCATCTACCATCTTTGCTAATGACTGATCTGTAGATGCCTCCTTTGCATTTTCTGCCTTGGCTTTACCGTTAATGATAGTAAATGTTTTGGACTGATTGATATCTTTCAACTGAGACGCTACAAGCGGGTTATTAACAGAAGAAGAATCATTGGAATCGTAGCTATTGTCTTGCCCCAATGCCTTTACGTTACCGGTTATCCTTGTGGTAGTAGAGGAAACAACAATACTGTCTCCATTTATACGCTTAATCTCGACAGTACTGTAAATGGTACTATTAATTTCGGTTGTCATATCGGTTCCCATCATATTCACAGCATTAGTCAGTTTAGAAACCTGCGTAATCTGCAATCTAGTACCCGCAACCAATTTATTGGTTTGTGCCTTTGCACCCAACAAGCCAGCTATAAAACAAACAAAAAGTAGCTTAACCCTCATAATTAATATTTATGCAGCAAAGAAAAGGGATTTGCTTAGTCCTGACATGAGAACCATTAAATAAGAGAGTGAATAAAAAATATACTTTGCTCCTTTGAAATAAAACCCCTACATTTGCACCCCAAACAAATCGCGAGGTAGAGCAGCGGTAGCTCGTCGGGCTCATAACCCGAAGGTCATAGGTTCGAACCCTATCCTCGCAACAAAAAAAGAGGTTGTCTCATTATAAATGGGTCAACCTCTTTTAGTTTCTTACAGATTTTTATTCTCCGCGTCTCAGTTGCAAATAGAATTTTTAAATAATTGCCACTAAAGCAAATAGAGAAAGGAGAAATAACAGAGAGATTAATCATTGTATTATTGAAATTGTTTCAATAACAATTATTCTAATCATAATTTATGAAAGCAGGCTTCGTAAACATTTTCGGCAAACCCAATGCAGGCAAAAGCACGTTGCTTAATGCACTGATGGGTGAAAAGATGGCTATTGTGTCTCACAAAGTACAAACGACCAGACACCGCATCAAAGCTTTCTTAAATAAGCCGGGCGAATACCAGATAATTTTTTCGGATACCCCTGGGATTATTGAAGCTAAATACAAATTGCACGAAAAGATGATGGGGGCTGTAAAGAGTGCCTTAGAGGATGCCGACCTTGCGCTACTCATCATGGACTTGAACGATAACTTTGAGGAGTGTGATGCCATCTTTCAATCATTAAAGTTAAAAGTTCCTGCTATCCTAATTTTGAACAAGATAGATATTGCAGGAAATGGTAAAATTGCAGAGGCGGAAATCTATTTTAAGGAGAAACCTTACTGCAAAAAGATAGTAAAAATATCTGCCTTGCAAAAGAATCACTTACAAAAGTTGTTGGCTGCCATATTAGAGGAACTGCCAGAAGGTGCACCTTTTTATGATAATGAAGATTTAAGCGATTTACCAACCCGTTTCTTTGTGAGCGAGATAATAAGAGAGAAGATTTATGAGCTTTTTGGTGACGAAATACCTTACCAGACAGCTGTAATGATTAATGAATATAAAGAAAAAGAGGGCATTACAAAGATTCAGGCAGATATAATAGTAAACAGGGATTCTCAAAAGTCAATAATCATCGGAGAGCGTGGTAATATGATCAAGAAAATTGGCATCGCTTCTAGAACTGATATTGAAGCATTTATTCAGCAGAAGATCTTTTTGGAGTTATTTGTGAAAGTAAAACCAAAATGGCGTGACAATGATTTGAAACTAAAAGAGTTTGGATACATTTAAAAATTAATTGATATTTTATAATTGATAATCGAGACTGAAGAAGGAACAGTTACTTATCAATTGAAAATTATCAATTATCAATTAGAATATTATGGGTGGATATACAATAGCAATAGCAGGTAGGCCCAATGTGGGAAAAAGCACCTTGTTCAACCGTTTGCTGGAACAACGCAAGGCAATAGTAGACGACATAAGTGGCGTAACACGAGATAGACAATATGGTGTTGCCGACTGGAATGGGAAGGTCTTTAACCTGATAGATACAGGTGGATTTGTACCTGATTCGGTAGATATATTTGAAACAGAGATACGCAAACAAGTGAAAATTGCTATTGAAGAAGCCAATGCCATCATATTTATGGTGGATGTAACGACAGGCATTACCGATCTGGATGAAGCAATGGCAGACTTGTTGAGACGTAGCAGCAAGCCTGTTTATCTGGTGGTGAACAAAGTAGACAATGGACAAAGAAATCTGGATGCAACAGAGTTTTACAGCCTTGGTTTGGATACGATATACACGGTTAGTTGCTTGAGTGGTACTGGAACAGGAGAACTGTTGGATGCAATAGTTGAGCCTATTACTCCTGAAGAGGTAGAGGCAGCTTCAAAAGAAAGCGAGTTGCCCAAATTTGCCATCATGGGACAACCAAACGTGGGCAAATCATCCTTGCTGAATGCAATGGTTGGTGAAGAACGTACCATTGTAAGCAACATTGCGGGTACCACCAGAGACACCATTCATACTTATTACAACTTATTCCAAAAAGAATTTATACTTATAGATACCGCAGGCTTAAGAAAGAAAACAAAGGAAAAAGAAGACCTAGAGTTCTACTCTGTAATAAGAGCAATCAGGGCGATGGATGAAGCTGATGTATGCCTGTTGGTGATAGATGCTGTGAATGGGATTACAGCACAGGATGTAAACATTTTTAGCTTGGCAACCCGTAAAGGAAAAGGAATTGTTGTGTTGGTAAATAAATGGGATCTTGTTGAAGACAAAAAGACTAACACAGCCCGTGACTACGAAAAACAATTAAAAGAACGCATTGCACCTTTTACAGATGTTCCAGTCATCTTTATCTCTGCGAAAGAAAAAACAAGGATATTTAAAGTGATAGAAGTGGCTTTGGATGTTTATGCAAGCAAGAAAAGAAGAATACAAACATCTGTTCTAAATGAAATAATGCTAAAAGCAATTGAGTCATATCAAGCACCAGTTGTTAGAGGGAATTTAGTGAAAATAAAGTATGTAACCCAGATACCAACGCACGTTCCTTCATTTGCTTTTTTTACAAATTATCCAGATGACATTAAATTAGCATATAAAAATTATCTAGAAAATCAACTGAGGAAGAACTTCGATTTTTGCGGAGTTCCCATTCGGATATTCTTTAGAAAAAAATAAATTCGAGCTAAAATTTGGTAGTTTCCCTTGCAACTATATCTTTGCGACTATTAAATAACAAATAAAATAAAAAATTACATGAAAAAATTATTCGCAGTTCTTTCTTTGGCAGTAGTTTTCGCTTCTTGTGGTAGTGGTGAAACAAAAGCTCCTGCTGCTGATTCTACAAAAACTGATACTTCAAAAGCAGTAGCTGATACTACTAAGAAAGATTCAGCTAAAGTTGCAGTTGATTCAACTAAGAAAGATTCTACTAAGAAATAATTTTAGTGATCTTGACTTGATATAAAAGCCGCTTCTCTAGAAGCGGCTTTTTGTTTTTATGCCCAATCCATTTACTTGATTACTGTTACAGTCTTTGACTCTAGAGAAACAATAGAAGTAAAAATATTAGAACAAAAGTCCTTGAAAGTAAACTCTGTTTTTACAGTATAGTTAGCTGCGTCCCCAGCCATCTTTTTAGGATCAACACGGTTTAATCTGACTAACCCCCACAAGGCATACCATTGTTTCTTTTCTACAACTGTACTTTTAGATGCGCCAGTGCCTGCAACATTCAATGTGGTATAGCAGGAACTAAAAAGAAAAGTGATAACTATTGCAAGAACCAAATTCTTCATCATTAAACTAATTTGAAGAGCGAATTTATATAAATGCTGCTCATCAAAAGCATAATCTTCTTTCGTACAAAACATAAACACAAAACTTAAATGACTGACTATTATCTTTACGCCAATGCAAAAGATTATAAACGATCCAGTTTACGGGTTCATTACTATTAATAACCCACTACTTTTTCATGTTATAGCACACCCCTATTTTCAGCGTTTACGTCGCATACATCAGATGGCGCTGGCATATTTAGTTTACCCTGGTGCTGTCCATACAAGATTGCATCACGCTTTGGGTGCCTACCATCTCATGTGCAATGCCATTAACGAGCTAAGGCTAAAAGGTACTGAAATAACTGCCGAAGAAGAGGTTGCTGCCAAAGCAGCTATTCTTTTACACGACGTTGGGCATGGTCCTTTTTCGCATGCGCTGGAAAAGCATTTGGTTAAGGGGGTTCACCACGAACAGCTTAGTTTGTATATGATGCAAGCAATGAATGAGGAACTTGGCGGGCAACTGGATATGGCCATTGAAATATTTACTGGAACTTATCATAAAAAGTTTCTTCATCAATTGGTGAGTGGGCAAGTGGATGTGGACAGAATGGACTATTTGACGCGAGATAGTTTTTACACCGGGGTAAGTGAAGGGGTAATTGGATATGACCGGATACTCAAGATGCTGACCGTATTTGATGGAGAGCTAATGGTTGAAGAAAAAGGCATCTACAGCATCGAAAAATTCTTGGTAGCAAGAAGACAGATGTATTGGCAGGTTTACCTTCATAAAACTGTATTGAGCGCCGAAATAATGTTAGTTCACTTATTAAAGAGAGCTAAACAACTGGCACTCGCTGGCGATAAAAGTCTTGCTACTGGTGGTGCTATTGATTATTTCTTGTTCGACTTTGATGGCATTGTCAACAAAGAGATGCTTGCTAAATTTTGTGACCTTGATGATTCTGATTGCACTTTTGCAATAAAAAGATGGGCTAACCATACAGACTTTGTATTAAGCAACCTATGCAAAAGGTTACTTAACAGAAGATTATTAAAAATAAAATTGCAATCAGAACCTTTTGACGAATCTTTGATTGAAGTAAAGCTGAAAGAAGCAATGTTAACTTTAAATGTGGGTGAGGAGGACGCTTCTTACTTTGTTTTTACCGGTGAAGCAGATAATACGATGTATAATATGGGAGATGACAAAATAAATATCCTCTTTAAAGATGGTGTAGTGAAGGATATTGCCAACATCGACAATCCATTAATTCATCAAACCATATCTGCTCCCATTAAAAAATTCTACATTTGCTCTCTTAGTTGATCAGGATAAATAAATCTACGATCTATTTTTTCAATATTGAGAACATTAAATAATTCGATTTAATAAGATATGCGATTTACTGCTGCCCAAATAGCGATAATATTAGATGCCACAATTGAAGGTGATGCAAACGCTTCCGTTGATGATTTTGGAAAAATAGAAGAAGCGAAAGAAGGGCAGCTTGCCTTTTTGGCCAATCTAAAATACGAAGAGCATTTATATACAACTGCTGCCTCGATAGTGATTGTAAATGACAGTCTTGTTCTGAAAGAGCCTGTAACAGCTACACTGCTTCGTGTACCTGACGCTTATTCTGCCTTTGCAACGCTTTTGATTAAATATCAAGAAATTGCTAGCCAACAATTGACAGGTATTCAAGATCCAGCATTTATTGCTAAGTCCGTAAAGCTTGGTAACAATGTTTTCGTTGCTGCATTTGCCTATCTGAGCGAGAATGTAGTAATTGGAAATAATGTGAAAATATACGCTGGGGTTGTCTTGGGAAACAATGTCACCATTGGTGACAATACCATATTGCACGCAGGTGTAAAGGTTTATCATAACTGTGTGATTGGTGCCAATGCAACCATTCATGCCGGTAGTGTGATAGGTAGTGATGGCTTTGGCTTTGCACCACTAACCGATGGAACTTACAAGAAAATACCTCAGATTGGCAATGTAATTATTGAGGACTACGTTGAAATTGGAGCTAATGTTACGATAGACAGGGCAACGATGGGTTCTACCATTATCAAAAAGGGGGTCAAACTAGACAACCTAATCCAGATAGCTCATAATGTAGAAATAGGCGAACATACGGTTATGGCTGCTCAGGTAGGCGTAAGTGGAAGTGCCAAAATTGGTAGTAATGTGATGATTGGTGGTCAGGCGGGCATTGCCGGCCACATAAGTATAGCTGACGGAACAAAAATTAATGGCAAGAGTGGTGTTGCGAGAACAATAACAATTCCAAACACCTCTGTAACGGGAAATCCTGCCGAAAGCTATATCGCCATGAAAAAGGCTGAAGCTATCTACCGAAATCTTCCCGCGCTCGAGAAAAGAATACAAGAACTAGAAAAGAAACTAGCAGAAAAATAATTCATCCCTGTACATTTATTCCCCATCAAGCTCATATATGAAAGCGTTTTTTGTGTTATTGGCAATCATCTTCACACTCTCCTCTTGCTTTACATATAAGCAGGATATAGGTAAGGGTATTGTACAACCCAGCACAAGAGACTCGGTAAAAGTGGCTACAAAAGTGATAACAGTCAGCAAGAAAAGGTGGTATTTATTGTGGGGCTTGTCGCCATTGAATACTGTTGATGCCAAGAAAATGGCAAAAGGGGCAACTAATTATACAATCAAACAACGTATCTCTGTTTTTGATATGGTATTAAGTCTTCCAACAGCATTCTTTCTATCTTCCCAAACTGTAACTGTCAAGAAGCTAGCTCCCTCTAATCAACCCATCAAAAAGACCATTCCCTTGAAAAGATAAGAATTGCTAATTATCCTACGTTTGGCAATTGATTCACACTAAGAAACAACCTAAAGGCCTGTTTGAATGAACTCTATCTAATTTATGCATACACTGGCACAATTACAATCGGGACTACTAAAAGGGGCAACTAAGATTACGATGAGTTGTGGACTACACGATTTCCCCACTGAACTATATTCACTAGCAGATACACTAGAGATACTTGACCTTTCAGGCAATAATCTATCCACTCTCCCTGCGGACTTTTATCGCCTACATCAATTGAAAATACTCTTTCTATCCAACAATCTCTTCAAAGTTTTCCCTGAGGTTTTGGGACGATGTAAGCAGTTAGACATCATTGGTTTTAAAGCAAACCTCATCGAGACCATTAGCGAAAACTCAATTCCATGCAATACAAGATGGTTAATTCTGACGAATAACAGGCTAAAAGAGCTACCTAAGTCGATAGGTACTTGCTTAAGAATGCAAAAGCTGATGCTTGCTGGCAACCAATTAAAAGAATTACCTATTGAATTGAGCAACTGCAAGAATCTTGGGCTATTGCGCATCTCTGCCAACAAAATGACCGAATTACCAGAATGGTTATTACAAATGCCCAAACTATCATGGATTGCCTTTGCAGGCAACCCATTTTGCGGGGATTATAACAGAGAGGAAGCTGGATTGAAATCAATAGACTGGGCGGAAGTGACCCTGCAAGAAAAGCTAGGGGAAGGGGCGTCTGGAATCATCTGGAAAGCGATTTGGAAACAAGGGACTGGAAATGAGGAAGTTGTTGCGATAAAACTTTTTAAAGGAGCTGTTACTAGCGATGGTTTACCCGATGATGAGATGAATGCCTGTATGCTGGCTGGAAATCATACCAATATTGTACGGCTTCTGGGTAAATTAATCAATCATCCCGAAGACAAAAAGGGTTTGCTTTTATCCCTCATACCATCACATTATACAAATCTGGGTAACCCTCCCAGCTTTGAGAGTTGTACAAGGGATGTCTATGAAGATGGAACAAGTTTCTCGCTTAAAGAAACAATTGCCATTGCTAGAGATATTGCCTCGGTTGCAAAACAACTTCACCAAAAAGGCATTATGCACGGCGATTTGTATGCACATAACATCTTGATTGGAACAGATGCCCACCCATTGTTTGGCGATTTTGGGGCAGCATCGTTGTACAATACATCAGATAGTAAGGCATCTCTGTTAGAGAAGATAGAAGTGAGTGCTTTTGGTTGTTTGCTTGAAGATTTATTGACTCATACTACATATAAGTTCATTCATGAAAAAGAATATGCAGTCTTATGGCGATTGAAAGTAGCGTGTATGCAAGAAACGGTAGAGGATAGACCTGATTTTAATACAATTTACAGTCGATTGGAAGCACTTGCATTATAAATTTAAAATTTATATTTCGCATCAATTTACATATTTAAATACAATCACTTCCTGAGACCATTCAATTGCTGACTATGAAACACTATTTGTGACCAAGTATTTGTATTGATAAGATTTACTAGTGTTTCTTTTATATTTTAATTCAAGAGCAAACCAATGCACTAACAATATAAACTAGCAATCAACTTTTTTGCAAACAGATTTTGACGAATTAAAAAATTTGTGGTAAATGTTATTGAAATGTTTAATTAATTAGACAAGTCTTTTTTTATGTAAATCTGCCATTTATTACTCTTATCAGAAACAAAAAATAAACTCATGAAAAGAATACTCATTACCGTATCCATTTTAATTAGCATTACTGCTTTTGGAAATGATGTAAGAACGATTGTAAACGCCAGATTGCAGTCGGTAACTGTATATAGAAGTGGTGCAGAAATGGTGCATACCGCCAGTGCGATGTTGAAAGAAGGCAGTAATGAATTGGTGATAGACCAACTAAGTAACAACATAGACGTGAATAGTATTCAGGTGAAAGTATCGGATGGCGTGACGATTCTGGGGACTGAATTTGGCAATAATCATTTGGTGGGTTCTGTAAAAACGGCTAGGGTGAAGTTGCTGGAAGACTCTTTGGAAGTATTGAGAAAGGATATTACCAAGATAGACATTGGCATTACAACCAATACCGAATTGCAACAAGTATTGAAGAATAATAGAGACATTAAGGGTTCGCAAACTGGCGTAAGTGTGGCCGAGCTGATGAAGTTGATGGATTATTATAAACTAAAAAGTGATGAATTGCAGGTGGAATTGGTGCAATTGCAGGGCAAAAGAGGCAAGTTGCAAGAATCTTTTGACAAATTGGAGGGGCAAATAAAGGAAGAAAACAATAAAAATACATCTACAACGGGGCAGATTACTTTGCAACTACAGGTATCAGATGCGGGTAAATATAATTTTGAAGTGAGTTATATTGCTTTGGTAGCTAGTTGGAATCCGTTTTATGATTTACGTGTTGATGATATAAAGAATCCGATAAAATTGATTTATAAAGCAAATATCAGTCAATCCACAGGGATTGATTGGAAACAGGTGAAGTTGTCTTTATCTACTGCTACGCCTAATCAATCGGGTACTGCGCCTCAATTGACTCCTTGGTTTTTGGGATATGTATATCCGCGCAACAGAATGCTTATGGGAAGTCCGGGCGCAGCTGCATCAATGGCAGTTAGGAATGAATCTTTAGAGGAAGTTGTCGTTATAGGGTATGGTGCATCAAAAGCTCCTAAGGCTAAGAAATTGGAAGACTATGTTTCCGTTTCTGACAATACCCTGAACGTTACATTTGATATAGACATCCCTTATGATATTCCTACCAATGGTAAAGAACAAACGGCAGTATTAAAGACCTTACAAGTACCTGCAACGTACAAGCATTCTGCCATACCGAAGCTGGATAAAGATGCCTACATAATTGCTGATATATTGGATTGGCAGAAGCTGAACCTATTGCCAGGCAATGCCAATGTAATATTGGAAGGAACGTATACCGGCAAAACTTTCATTGACCCAAATGCCACAAACGACACACTGAGTCTGACACTTGGAAAGGACAAAAGGGTTGCTGTGAAGCGTGATAAACTGGTGGACTATAGTAGTGTGAAGTTTTTGGGAAGTAATAAACTACAGAAATTTACCTATGAAATTACGGTAAAGAACAATAAGAATATGGCAATTAGTCTGGACTTGAAAGACCAGTTTCCATTGACTACTAATAAAGATATTGAAGTAGAGCTGATTGATGGAGGTGGTTCGAAAGTGAATAATGACACCGGACTATTAAATTGGTTAGCAACATTAGCGGCAGGAGAAAGCAAGAAATTTAAGTTTACTTACAGCATCAAATATCCGAAGGATAAGCTGGTGAATGTGCAGTAAGGTTATTTTAAATTTTGTATTTCATTTTAAATTCAGGACACTGCTAGTTTAAAATAAAATACAACCAAAATTTTTAGCCCTCGTTCTCAAACTGATATTGGTATTCTTAAAGTTAATTTACGTTGTTTTAAACACAAAAAACGCCATCTTTCTTTTAATTCAGACCATCTGAACGATCATTTAGACAGTCAAAACGATCGTTCAGACAGTCAAAATACTCATTTAGACAGTCTAAATAAATTTCAGACCTTCAAAATAATCATTTAGACAGTCTAAATGGTTGCTCAGACAGTCAAAATACTCATTTGGACAGTCTAAATAAATTCTAGACCTTCAAAATGATCATTTAGACAGTCTAAATGATTGCTCAGACAGTCAAAATGCTCATTTTGACTGTCTGAATCTTTATTTAACCTTCTTAGAACTAAATAAGATGGATTAAAAAAAGAAAATCATGTTTCATATCTCATTTTGGAAACTTAAAACTTCAAATGCGTTTTGTAAATTAACCAACCCATTTATCATTGACAATTGACCATATTTTTCCAATTTGACAATCAGTGGCAGCTTCTTATTATCCTTCCAACTCCATTATCTGTTCAAACAGTTGCTCGTATTGAGCTTCAGCTTGTTTTATTTTTTCATTGACAGACTTGTAGCTTTTCTCAGTTTCAGCAAACTTAGCAGCATTCTTATAACTATCTGGTGAAGCCAGTTCCATTTCTATCGTATGCTTCTCTTGCTTCAACTGCTCTAATTCCTGCTCAACCTTATGAAACTTATTTTGAAGTTTCTTTATTTCGGTATTGTCTAGTCTAGGCTTCGTATTCGTTGGAGTTTCCTGCGGTTTGACCTTAGGTGCTTCTACCTTTTTTGCTTCCTCCTTGTTAGCAGCAGCCTTTCTACTTTCTTCTTTGGCCTGCTTTGCCATGCGCTCTTTCCACTCCACATATTCGGTATAAGTACCCTTAAATTCCTTTATTTCATGGTCAACAATTTCCCATATTTTATTGGCAGTCTTAGAAACAAAGAACCTATCATGACTTACCAGAATCAAACTGCCTTCATATTTATTTAAAGCTTCAGCTAATAACTCCACACTATGCATATCCAGGTGATTGGTAGGTTCATCTAGCATCAGGAAGTTGCTTTTACTAACAATTACTTTTGCCAAAGCCACACGCGCTTTTTCTCCCCCACTCAATACTTTAATTTTCTTGTCAGAATCATCCCCACTAAACAAAAAGCAACCCAGCAAACTCCTCAACTCTACCTCTGTTTTACCACTCCGGCTTTCTACCATTTCTTCTAGGATGGTGTTGTTTAGGTTCAATGCTTCCAATTGGTGCTGGGCATAGAAACTACTTTCTACATTGTGTCCCCAAACTCTCTCTCCACCAAAGTTCTCTTCTGTGCCTGCAATAATCCGCAGCAACGTACTCTTTCCCTTTCCGTTAGCACCAATCAAGGCAATCTTATCACCACGGTCTATCTCAGCAAAGCCTTTGTCAATGATTAAATTGTCGCCATATTGTTTGTGAACATCTTTCAGGGTAACTAGTACACGCCCGGGTTGATTGTTTACCTGAAAGTTAATTCGGATGTTTGGTCGTTCTATTTCTACATTTTCAATCCGGTCAATCTTATCCAACCGCTTCATGATGCTTTGTGCCGCCGCAGCCTTACTAGCTTTTGCACGGAAACGTTCCACGAAACGTTCTTGCTGACGAATATATTCTTGCTGGTTCTCAAAAGCCCTTTGTTGCATTTCTACACGCAACTCTTTCTCCGTTTCATAATACTCATAGTTGCCGGAATAGATGTGTAGTTCTTGCTGATAGATTTCAACAATCTTATTGACCATCCTATTCAAGAAGTATTTATCGTGGCTCACAATAACCACACTTCCTTGATAGTGAATCAAATACTTTTCTAACCACTCAATAGATGGTAAATCCAGGTGATTGGTAGGTTCATCCAACAACAATACATCAGGTGATTGCAAGATCATTTTGGCCAACAATACCCGCATACGCCAGCCTCCGCTAAATTGCTTGTAAGGCTTGCCCATTTGTTCGGTAGTAAAACCTAGCCCATGCAATACTTCTTCTGTTTTATATTGAATGTTGTAGCCATCCAACACATCCATCTCATGTAATAAATCTGTGTATTTGGTAAGTAACTCTTCGTTCTCATTCGATTCTAGTTCAATCCCTAATTCTTCTATTTCTTTTTCTAATTCACGCACTCTTTCAAAAGCCCCCATCCCAACTTCAAGGATGCTTTCATTGGTATCAAAACTTAATAAATCCTGATGTAAGTAGCCAATAGTTGTTTCGCGTCCTTTCTCTACAGAACCTTTTGATGGCAAGTATTGTCCCACTAAAACCTTTAATAAGGTAGATTTACCTGTGCCATTGTATCCAATCAATCCAATCCTTTCTCCCGGGTTTATATGCCATGTGGCGTCTTCTACAATTACCCTTGCACCAAATTCGAACGTTAAATTTTGAAAGCCTATCAACATTAGTTACCTAAATTTTTGAGCCGCAAATGTAGGGCGTATGAAGTAAGGAATAAGACTTGCATTTGGAATGACAAAGTATGAGGAATAGGAGTGTATGAAACAGTGCTGTTATAAAAAAAAATTCTTGAAATCTATTCTGTAGAATAATAATAAAGCCAAGCTACTTTACGTTATAACCAGTTGTGGATTAAAAATAGAAGAGTAAAACTTTTTTATTTTACATTTACCCTTACAAACGGCTAGTTATGTGGAAATTTTTTATAATAATCGCTTCTCTTTTTGCACTCGCATCATGTGATGACAATGGTGGAAAAAACAATGTTCCTGAAGGGGCGCCACTTACCACACAAGGTAACAATAGTGACATCGTTAATTACGGAATAGGCGGAATTGTCAATGAATATTATGCTATTAAAGATGCTTTTGTATTGGAGAATGATGCCATTATCAATCAACACGCATTGGCAATGCAAAAAGGGATAGACACACTAGACCTTAAGTCTGTACAAGGGACTAACCTGGATAAGGACAAAAATACACAGTTGATTTCAGAAATTGTAGCCGCCCTAAAAACATTGTTGAAAGAAAAAGAGATAGATGCCAAGAGAAAGCCTTTTCAAACAATTAGTGATAAGTTGTATGACTTGATAAAATCTGTCCGTTTTGACAAACAAATTATTTATCTTGAACATTGTCCGATGGCTTTTAACCAAACTGGCGCTAACTGGTTGAGTAATACACCTGATATCAAAAACCCCTACATCCCTAAGAAAATGATTGATTGCGGTGAAGTGTTGGATACACTAGATTTTACCAAACAGCAGTAGACGATTAGTGTTGCTCGGGGGCTTTCATATACTTCAAGACTATTTTAGCATTGCGTTGCTCATCCGAAGCAATGTTTATTTCATAATGCTTGGTTCCAGATGAAATGATTACCAAGGCTGTGTTGGGTGGTACAGTTCCCAGGTTTTCGGCAACTACAATAAATTCATACGCTGAATCTTTTTCTATATGAGCCTGCATTACTATAGGTGAATAGGTAAGACGTTGGCTGTTTACAATTCTTTTGTTGTTATGATATACACTGATGGTATCCCCATCTATCTGCCCATTGTCATAGAACTCAATTCTAGCTTCTTCACTGTCAACAATAAATGTTTCTGTCAACACATTCTCTCTCTTCGTTAACACTTCTGGCACAGGAATTATATTTTCGGTGTCCTTTAATGCTACTGAAGCAGTATCAGGTTTAGCTATTATTTGTTTAGATGGGTTATTGTCTATAGTGTCTACAGGTATTTTTTTTGCAGGCTTAATAATTCCTTTACTAACCATAAAATCTTCTGCTCCAGGCTTTGTTAAAACCAATGATGGAGACAATTTTTTATTGGCAGGATTGGATTTACGTTTAAGTGCATTTTCTCTTTTAATGATAAAATCTTCCTTGTCAAACTCAGTGGTAGTCACTTTTTCTAAATAAACTGTACCACTGCCACATTCAGCCTTATTCAATTCATTTGTACTAGTGTAACTTCCGGTCAGTGTTTCTTTGGTTCCATCTGCCGATTTTGAGTAATCTAAGTAGCAAGTCATCAGGCAGGCAACAGATTGGTCACTTATTTTAAGTTCAACCATCTTTGTCTCCTTTAGCAATAAGGTCTTAGTCTTTTTTGAATAAATTCCTTGAGATGCTGCTTTGCCGTAAAAAAGTGTGGTTTTGTAGGAATACGTTACGCCTTCAATAGCATCATTCGGAAGGTCATTTATTTGTATTTCATATTTATATTTATCTTCAATCATCCCACCCGAACGAAGATGAAAAGCATTCTGTACAAAATAGCCACGCCATATTCCAGTTATATTTTGTGAAAAGCCGACAGTAGAAATAAGTAATATCAAGTATGTAATAAATAATCTCATATTCGAAATAGCCGTGCAAATTAATCTAGAAGCCTTAAAAGAATAGTTAAAGGTTTTTTTTGATGGGTATGATTAATAAAGATAATTGATACACCAACTCATTTGTTACATTTGCGAACTTTCAAATAATAGGGTTCAACAGATATATGGTAAATATTACTTTTCCTGACGGTGCTGTAAGGCAATATGAAAACGGAACAAATGCGCTCGATATAGCAAAATCTATCAGCGAAGGATTAGCAAGAAAGGTGCTTGCTGCAAATGTAAATGGTCAGGTATGGGATGCATTTAGGCCAATAAACACAGATGCTTCTTTAAAATTAATTACGTGGGATGACAATGAAGGAAAGAATACTTTCTGGCACTCTTCTGCACACTTGATGGCAGAAGCAGTGGAAAGTGTTTTTCCCGGAGTGAAGTTTTGGGTAGGACCAGCTTTGGATAAGGGCTTCTACTACGATATGGACTTAGGAGACAGAAAGCTGACTGAAGAAGACCTTGCAGTATTGGAAAAGAAGATGCAGGAACTGGCTAAACAGAATAACCGCTTTCTTCGTAAAGAAATATCTAAGGCAGATGCCATCAGTTATTTCGAAGAAAAAGGAGATGAATATAAATTGGATTTATTAGGTAATCTTACCGATGGAGAGATCACCTTTTATTCTCAAGGCGCATTTACCGATTTATGTCGTGGTCCACACATCCCATCTACAGGAGCAATCAAAGCAATTAAACTAACCAATATTGCAGGTGCGTATTGGAAGGGTGATGAAAATAACAAGCAGCTAACCAGATTGTATGGTATCACTTTCCCAACTCCTAAAGAATTGGATGAATACCTGTTGATGCTGGAAGAAGCAAAGAAAAGAGATCATCGGAAGTTGGGTAAAGAATTAGGCATCTATACAATGGATGATGAAATTGGACAAGGGTTGGTACTTTGGATGCCTAATGGAACGGTAATAATTGAAGAACTAGAAAAGCTGGCAAAGGAAACGGAAGGTGCTGGTGGATACAAACGTGTAGTAACGCCACACATTGCAAAAGAAAGTATTTACCTCACAAGTGGACACTTACCTTATTATGCCGATAGTATGTTCCCTCCAATGGAGATGGATGGAGAGAAATACTATCTGAAACCAATGAACTGTCCGCATCACCACAAGATATTTGGGGCAGAACCTAAGAGTTATCGCGATTTGCCTTACCGCATAGCCGAGTATGGTACTTGTTATCGTTACGAGCAGAGCGGTGAATTGTTTGGATTGATGCGTGTACGTTGTTTGCACATGAACGATGCTCACATCTATTGTAGTAAAGAACAGTTCTTCGAAGAGTTTAAGGCAGTAAATGAAATGTATCTGAAGTACTTTAAAATCTTTGGGATTGAGAAGTATGTAATGCGTTTGAGTCTACATGACCCTGCAAAGCTTGGAAAGAAATATGTTGATGCGCCTGAATTGTGGCAAGAAACAGAAGCAATGGTGCGCAAGGTTTTAATTGAAACTGGCACACCATTCATTGAAGTTCAAGATGAAGCGGCTTTCTACGGTCCAAAGATTGACGTTCAGATATGGAGCATCATCGGTAGAGAATTTACTTTAGCAACCAATCAGGTCGATTTCAATAGCGGTCGTAAATTCAAATTAGAATACACAACTCAAAATAACGAGAGTGATATTCCTTTAATCATCCACAGAGCACCTTTGGGAACGCACGAGCGTTTTATTGGTTTCTTGTTGGAGCACTATGCAGGTAAATTCCCTGTTTGGTTAGCGCCACTCCAAGTGAAAATATTGCCAATCAGCGATAAGTTTATGGACTATGCCAATGAGGTGAAAGCTACTCTGGCAAAATCTGGTGTACGTGTGGAAATTGATGAAAGACAAGAAAAGATTGGTAAGAAAATACGTGAAGCAGAGTTGAGTCGCGTACCTTATATGTTGGTAGTAGGCGAGAAAGAAGTAGCGGAAAATAAACTATCTGTACGCAGACAAGGAAAAGGAGACGCAGGTTCCTTAGATTTGCAATCTTTCATAGAGAATATAATCGTAGAAATTGCTGAAAGAAGGAGCGCTGAATAACCACCTTCTTTGGCATATTAATAAACAAACAAGTCACAATTAAATTAAAAAAGCTTAATGGCATTACCTTTTAAAAGTAATAACGGTCCGGGCGGAAGGTTCAATCCCCGTTTCGGCAGGCAACAAGAACCAGAACACAAAATCAACGAAAAAATAAGGGCATTACAAGTCCGTTTGGTTGGCGATAACGTAACAGTTGGTATCTATCCCATTCAGGAAGCACTGAGAATCGCCAGGCAGTTGGAAC
>Ga0208741_10000408_pt1 | contig 21353 bp, 16 predicted proteins | sample CryBogCBE03Jun09_FD_184576 | JGI IMG/M metagenome (GOLD analysis project Ga0208741, IMG submission 184576) | Freshwater microbial communities from Crystal Bog, Wisconsin, USA - CBE03Jun09 (SPAdes) | ecosystem: Environmental > Aquatic > Freshwater > Lake | place: Crystal Bog, Wisconsin, USA...
ATCTCTCATTCATGATCCTAAATTACTTCGCGAGATCAATCTTCACTTTCTTGTTTTTTATTTTCTGGTCGCGGATGAGTTGAAGGGTTTCGCCTACTTTGTTCTTTCGGATGGCTACAAAGGAGAAGAAGTCTTTTACTTCAATCAGTCCGATATCGTCTTTATTCAGCTTGCCTTTATTACCTAAAAAGCCTACAATATCTATCTTATTTACTTTGTCTTTCTTGCCTGCAGCGATGAATAAGGTAGACCACTTTGGCTTTTCGGGGAGGGGCCTATTGGCAGGAACGACCAGTTCTGCTACCTCATCGGTGATGAAGGCGGGCATGGTTTCGGCAGGTGACAACAACAGGATTGCGGTACCACTTGCATCCATGCGGGCTGTACGTCCGTTCCGATGCACATATACATCTTCCGTTGCCGGCAGGTGGTAATGTATGATGAAACGGATGTTTGGAATGTCTAATCCACGGGATGCTAAGTCGGTGGTGATGAGTACATTGGCAGTCCCATTCCGGAACTTACACAGGGCACTATCCCGCTCTTGCTGCTCCAAAGCCCCATGATAGAACTCATTGGTAATACCTTTCTTGGCCAATAAATCGCTGGTACGGTTCACAGACTCCCTATGATTGCAGAAGACGATGGTAGAACGATTGCCCAAGTGACAAATCAGTCTAAACAAGGTCTCTACTTTATCACTTTCCGGTGCCAATACCTTTTGTACAATCAGCTTGTTGGTGGTATCTTTTTCGGTGGGTAAGTAGTTGAGGCGTGCTGCATCGGTGAGTCCAATGAAATGGGGTATCTCTACCGCTTCTGTAGCTGAAGTGAGTATTCTTTTATTGACGGATGGCAGGCTGCCGACGATGAAAGAAACCTCTTCCTGAAAGCCAAGCTCCAACGACTTATCAAATTCATCCAATACCAAGGTGGTGATACTATCGATGGTGAGGTTGCCCCGACGGATGTGATCGGCTAGTCGCCCTGGTGTTCCCACTACCAAAGCAGGAGGTTGGATGAGGTTATTCTCTTCCGTCTCGCGCTTGTGACCACCATAGCAACTGGTTATCTTGAGACCGGTACCCATCTGTTTAAATACCTCTTCTATCTGCTGTGCCAACTCTCTGGAAGGCACGATGATTAATGCCTGCGTCAGTTTGTTGGCAACATCTAAGCGTTGTATGATGGGCAACAGGAAGGCGAGTGTTTTGCCGGAACCTGTGGCAGAAAGAAGAAGTACGTTGTTGTGCTGATCGTTGGCGGCGATGGATGCTTGTTGCATCTCGTTGAGTGCCTCTATTTTTAGATTGGATAGGATAGAACTTATCAATAAATTATTCTCTTGCATGAGGCAAACCTACGGAACTTTGAATGGAAGGAGGAAAAGATATTTGAAAAGTGGGGGTTTGCCACAAAGACACGAAGGCAGAAAGAAGCACAAAGTGTGAAGTAAAAAGCGGAGCCAAAAGGGAAAGAAGGGGGGAGCCACAAAGCCACAAAGACGGAAAGAAGCACAAAGGATGAAGTAAAAAGGGGGTAGCAGAGACGAGAGATACTATAAGTAGGGGCAAACTCCATTATCAATTATAAATTATCTCCTCTTACTTGATGAGGTACTTCTTTAATTTACACTTATCCAAGGCTTTGATGCCCTCAACTACCAGAGAAGCATTAAGGACAGAACCGGCCTGAATGGTGTGGGTATTGTCTTTGGCAATATGATATTTGGTAGTTACAGCCGCTTCCCCTTCTTTGTCATACACATCTGCAATACGGGTGTTGAGGTCTATGGAGAACGCCTTTTCTTGTTGTGCAGCTTGTAATGCCCAATCGGCAAAGCCATATTCACCCCTTATCAACTTGCCATCCTTCCAGATATTCTTGGGAATAGAAGAACAAACAATAACAATAGCGCCCTTAGCTTTTGCTTGTGAAACAAACTTGCGCATGTACCATCCAAAAGTATGGACTGTCTCTACCTCGTTGGTTACCTTATTCAGGATAATTATACTGTCTTCACCTATTCCTGAAAGTGTTCCTCTGGAACGGGTAGAATCGTCAACGGGACTCTGGTCATTTAATCCAAACTGAATCATTAGGTAATCTCCCTTTTTCAATTTACTGTAAACGGTGTCCCACATACCCTGCTTATTCAGCTTTTTGTCCCATACCCCATTTGTCTGAAAGGTACGTGTACTCGTACCGCCCACTGCATAGTTGCGGATAGTCAGCTTGGTAGTATCAAAGAACATCGGCAGAAACTTACCCCAACCCCATAAACCATTATTGCCAGAACCTTCTGCAACCGTAGAATCGCCAATGAGATATAGTGTAGGCTTTTCTTTTCTGAGAATAGAAAAAGCACATAAGCAAGTAAAAAGAAATGCAAGAAGAAGTGTTTTTTTCATATAATATATAATAATCGCCTTAAAAACACGCAATTTAGTGATAACTGAGTGAGCAATTAATACTATCGTTGCAAAGGATTGTTTATATCAGTCAAATATTTTTGAGACCAGGAGAATAAATCGTAGGCAACGTTATATGTTTTATTAAAATCTAATTAAAGTTGCCTTTCGTAAATAAACTTGGTGTTATCTAATTTGTCTGCTGCCATACTTTTGTGAACCACCCCTTGAAATATAGTACAATGAAAAATTTGCTCACACTCAAGATACCTGTTTTCTATCTTTTGTTTTTAGTTGGAATCTCCATTTTCAGTACGTTCCTGATGACTTCCAGCTATTATAACCTACGCAAGCCAGTTCAATCAGATGTGTACGCATACAATACAAGTGTGTTGCCTACTTGCGACTACAGCATCAGAAGACTTGGAGGATACAGCTACATAAAGCCATTGTTGTATATGGATAAAAGTTGTGAGACAGGCTTCTTTATGCCTTTGAAGCAACGTATTTTAGACATAATAGAAAAAGATAAGCTACAAGGAAAGCTCTCTATGGCATCCGTGTACATACGAGACTTTAATGAAGGGGACTTTATGGCAATCAACGAAAATTCCCAATACCAATCTGGTTCACTAATGAACATACCCTTATTGATTACTTACCTTCATCTGGAGGAAAACGAAGAGGGTTATCTGGACAAAGAATTGTTGCTGGAGCATGCGTACCCCAACAAACAAAATACAGTTGATGTAACCGAAGTTGGCAAGAAGTATAGCTTGAAGAAGTTGCTGGAATTGATGATTATAAATCATGACAACAACGCTACCAACCTATTGTATGAACACGTTGACAAAAAGGCTTTCCACAAAACTTTTACTGACGTAGGACTGACTATGCCCGAAAACATTACCCAAGCAAGTACCCTGACAGCTGATGACATCTCGCTGTTTATGCGTACCCTATACAATGCGACCTACTTGACCATCAACAATTCGGAATATGCCACCAAACTATTGTGTGAAGGAGAAATCAGGAATAAAGATTTAAGCCTTCCTTCTTCTGTAAAAATGGCTAGTGGCTTTAGCTCAACAACCGATTCTGATTTGACAGAACTTCATGAATCAGATATTATCTATCTGAACAATTACCCTTACACCATTACCATCATGACAAAAGGGAATGATGCAAAACAATTGGCAAGGGTAATCAATCAGATAGCATCCAATGTGTACAAAGAGATCGTTTCCAAAAAAATATCCTAAAACATTCGTGCAATGGTATAGAACGCAACTACTATTTTTACACGCCCTCACAGTTGCGGGTTTTATCATACAATTATGGCCACAATTAGGAAACAGGCAATTACTTCTAGCTTACTATTATACTTAGGTTTTGCAATTGGGGCCTTAAATATCTACCTGTACACCAAGAATGGGGCATTCACCAAAGAGCAGTTCGGACTTACACGCCTGTTCTTCGACTTCTCTACTAATATCTATGCTTTTGGTAGTCTTGGCGCTATTGCTGTTATCTATCGGTTTTACCCTTATTACAAAGACAATTTACCCCAGCGCGAAAATGATTTAATTACTTGGGTATTGTGTGCGTCCTTGCTAGGTTTTTTAATTGTTTTGGGCATTGGCATTGAATTTCAGGATTACATCATCCGGAAATTCAGCAGAGGGTCACAATTGTTCCTTGATTATTACTTTTGGATATTCCCTTTTGGCTTGGGACTACTGATGTTTTCAGTAATGGAATCTTTTGCGTGGATATTGCAGAAAACGGTAATTCCCAACTTTTTGAAAGAAACAGTACTCAGAGTATTAACCTCTGCATTAATTGTCTTGTACTACCTGAAAGTCGTTAGTTTTTCAGGTTTCGTTCATCTCTTTGCAATGCTCTACCTAGCAATATTTGTGATATTACTGGTGTATATCGTTAGGCAGAAAAAGTTCTTTTTGTGTTTTAAGATAAGCAGAGTAACCAGAAAGTTCTGGAAAAAAATGCTGATGATGCAAGGAATGTTGTTTGGCGGATTGATTATAACAGCTATCGGACAAACTGTTGATGGAATCTTCATTGGTGGCTTAATCAACCTGAGTGCTGTAGGAGTTTTCACATTATCCCAATACATGGCCAATCTGGTTCAAGTGCCACAAAGAAGCCTGCAAGCAATAAGTGTGGGCGCATTGTCTCAAGCATGGAAGGACAAAGACCTTGTGGAAATAAACAGAATCTATTCCAGAAGCTGTATCAATATGTTGTTGGCAAGCTTGTTTATCTATGGCAATGTAGTGTTGAATGCTGCAGGAACCATCCACGCACTCAACCTGCAAGCAAGTTATATGGCAGGGATTAATGTGATGATTATACTAGGTTTGGTACGTATAATTGATGCGGGAACGGGCGTAAATGGCATGGTCATCATCACCTCACCACATTGGCGTTTCGACTTTTATAGCGGCATCATTATGATTCTGTTGATATTGCCCACCAACTATTTCCTTATCAAACAATTTGGTATCATCGGTTCTGCTTATGCACAGTTGATATCAATGACGGTTTATAATTACATCCGTTTCGATTTTATCAGGCGCAAATTCAATATGCAGCCTTTTGACAAGAAAACCGTATTGAGTATCTTGTTGACAGCTGCTGCATTTGGTGTGGCCTATCTTGTAGGAGGCTTTTTTGTGAGGTGGGTAGCCATCATCATCAAGTTCATCCTTTTCTCGGGTCTTATGATTGTGGGCATTTTTGTTTTCAGATTATCCCCTGATGCCCATCAGTTATGGGAGAAATTAGTGTTGAGAAGGTTAAAAGCATCAAGCTGACAAGAATGAATCAGTTGGGCTATTGCAAGATATGCGGTTCTCAATATTTTAATTTGCACAATGGCATTCTACCGATACTTTTGCCACTTATACCTACTGTACATTATGTTTTCAAGACAATCAAGCCTGTTTCTTTTAGTTTCTTTCTTCACCTTCAAATGCATTGGGCAGATACCCCTGAAGGACTCAATGCCTAAAAAGCAAATTCTGATATTCCCTGTAATTTCGAGGTCTGTAGAAACAGACTGGTCCTTTGGTATAGCTAGTTCTGCTACTTTTCATATTGCGAAAAATGATACCATTACCCGTACGTCAAACGCACAGGGCTTAATACTGTATTCTTTAAAAAAACAATTCGTAGCCGCATTAAACGGTACAGAATATTTTAAGAAGGAGCATTATATCTTGAATGAACAACTATCCTACAGTAATTTTCCTGATAACTTCTGGGGAATTGGGAAGAACACACCCGATTCAGTACAAGAGGCATACACGTTCAGACAAGCCTATATTTATCTTCATCTCATGCGTCATCTGGGCAAGCGTTGCTATTTAGGTCTTTTGTATGAAATGCAAGACCTGATGGAAGTGAAATATGAGGAGAATGGACTTTTTGACAAACAAAAGGTTGCAGGAAGAAATCCTTATTTAATTTCAGGTGCCGGACTGAGCTTTACTTATGATACACGAACTGAAGCTTTTTCGCCTGATGCAGGCACCTTTGCCCAAGTATATTTCAATCACTTTGGCCGAATTACCGGATCTGATTATGATTACACTAACATAGTATTGGACTATAGAAAATTTTGCCGTGTTTACAAGAAGCAAGTACTAGCACTCCAAGGTTATTTTTTTGGCAATGTAGGAAGTGAAGTTCCTATTAGAAGCTTGGCTTCATTTGGTGGGAACAACAGCATGAGAGGCTTCTATGACGGTAGGTATCGAGATAAAAATCAGTTTGTACTCCAAGGTGAATACAGGGTACCTGTTTACGGCAAATGGGGTATTGTATTGTTTGGGAGTGGGGGTGATGTGGGGTCTACCTTTACGGACTTCAGTCTAAATGGACTTAAATATTCTTATGGAGGTGGCATTCGCTTTGCCCTCAGCAAAAGTGAGAAACTAAACCTGCGCTTGGACTATGGCATTGGTCAAGGTAATAATGATGGCTTGTATTTTCAGTTGGGAGAAGCGTTCTAATAGTAAAATCTTAGTTTACTTAATGCCGATGACAACATCTCTGTTTGTAACGGATGGTAATCAGAACCTTCGAAACAACTGGCAAATTGTTCCTTTCATTCTATTGAAGTGTTTATTTAGAAATTATTTAAGGATTATTAGATAAGGTTAAATATTTTATACTAATTTCCGCCTCCAAACGATTGCTGTTATGAGAAAGACTGTATGCTTTTGATAAAGAAAAATTACCTTGGTTTGGAACAACATTATTTAAAATATATCATAACACAATACGCACATGACGCACACTTCATCGGGGTTACAAAGATTTAAAAACCAAGTTGGCATTAAGTTTCAGTTGTACAACAGTCTCTTTGGCTCCCTTCCATTTCACCGCATAGAAAAGACCGGAATTCTTGTGTCGCTATTATTGGTAAACTGCGAGGAAGGGTATGCAAAAGGACTTAGTCCCATAGAAATACTAGATGTTTTCTTTACCAAACAAACCACTTTTGTAACTGAAGAAGAGAAGGCAGATCTTCTATTTCGCTTTGTACAATACATAGAAAGGCAAGTAGTTTTGTTTGATGCCTTGGAGGATGCTGCTTTCACAAAGGTGCACGACATGGGCGGTAAAGGAACCCTGAAAAATTTGGAGATGTTAGTTGAGCAACAACACTCACAACGGGAATTGACCGAAAAACTAAAGGACTTCAATATTCAATTGGTACTAACAGCTCATCCTACCCAATTTTATCGTGGGGCAGTATTGGGTATCATCCATGATATTTCTTCGGCAGTAGACGATAACAATGAAGCGCATATATACACTTACCTGCAACAACTAGGGCGTACTCCTTTCTTCCAAAAAGAAAAACCTACCCCTTATGATGAGGCATTGAGTCTTGTATGGTACTTGGAAAATATATTTTATCACGCTACAGGAAGAATTATAGCCGGACTTAAAAATGCTTATTCCAACTCATTATGTAGCGAAAATCCAATCATTAAAATGGGTTTCTGGCCAGGTGGCGATAGGGATGGCAATCCTTTTGTGACTGCAGAGATAAGCCTGAAAGTAGCTGAAGCTTTAAGGATGAGCATCATTAAATGTTACCATAAAGATGCCAAGAAGCTAAGAAAAAGACTCACCTTCAAAGGAGTTGATGTGTTGATGACAGGGCTATATCGCAACCTGTATGACTTCCTCTTCAATGCAGAAAATAAACCAACCATTTCTAAAGAATCTATTTTAGCTACCCTAAGAGAGGTAAGAAGTATTCTGGTGTATCAACACAACAGCCTTTTTATTGACTTGGTAGATAATTTCATTGGAAAGGTAGAAGTGTTTGGAATGCACTTTGCGTCCTTGGATATTCGTCAGGATAGCAGTGTCCACGTAAAAGTGATAGACATTGTGTCCAAGAAAACTGACATCCTTCCTAAGTTTTATAACTTGCTGAGTACGGCTGAAAAGATAGACGCCTTAACTGCAATCAACCAGACTGTTGATGAAAGCATTTTCACTGATGGCGTGCACATTGATACACCGCGCTGCATTGCAGCCATCAAGCAGATACAACAAACCAATGGTGAGGCTGGCTGTAATCGTTACATCATCAGTCAGTGCCAGAGTGCTTTGAATGTGATGGAGGTGTTTGGGTTGTTTTTAATGAGTGGCTGGAAAACAGAAGAACTGACTGTAGATATTGTTCCATTGTTTGAAACCGTAGACGACTTACACAATGCAGCCATAGTGATGAAGGAACTCTACGAACATCCTGTTTACAGTCAACATCTGTCGCGCCGCGGAAAGAAGCAAACCATCATGGTGGGCTTCTCGGATGGCACCAAGGATGGTGGTTACCTGATGGCCAACTGGAGCATCTACAAAGCAAAAGAAGAACTGACAGCTATCTCAAAAGAATATAATATTGACGTGGTGTTTTTTGACGGTAGAGGAGGCCCACCAGCAAGAGGAGGTGGTAAAACGCACCAGTTCTATGCATCTATGGGCAACAAAATTGCTAACAAAGAGATACAATTAACCATTCAAGGGCAGACTGTTAGTAGCAACTTCGGTACTATTGATACTGCTCAGTTTAATATGGAGCAACTGTTGCATGCAGGCTTGTCCAATAATGTTTTCACAAAGGACGAGACGACTATTCTGCCTAAAGAAGAAGAATTGATTAATGTGCTGGCCGACAAGAGTTTTAAGGCATACATCACTTTGAAAGAGCATCCCTACTTTGCTGATTACCTGAGCAACGCAAGTGCCTTGAAGTTTTATGCCCAAACAAATATCGGTAGCCGACCAGCTAAAAGAGGAGCTTCTTCCAAACTGTCACTAAAAGACTTGAGAGCAATTCCTTTTGTGGGCGCTTGGAGTCAGTTGAAGCAGAATGTAACTGGATATTATGGCGTAGGTACAGCCTTCCAACAAATAGAAGCCGAGGGCAGATGGGACGAACTGGTTACTTTATATCACAGGTCTTTATTTTTCAGAACCTTGCTAGACAACTGCGAAATGGCAATGAACAAATGTTTCTTCCCATTAACTGCCTTTCTTAAAGACCATCCAACTTATGGCGAAATCTGGAATATGGTTCATGATGAATATGAACTGACCAAGAAATACGTTCTTAAACTAGCTGGACATACAGAATTGATGCAGAGTTATCAAATTGATCATCTGTCTATTGAAATGCGTGAGCGTATTGTGTTACCATTGGTGACTATACAACAGTATGCTATCACCAAAGTAAGGAAATTAGAAGAGGGGTTAGTTACTAATGCGCCAATTAAATCAACTTATGAAAAGCTAGCAATGCGTTGCAGCTTCGGTATTATCAATGCGGGAAGAAACTCTGCCTAAACAAATTTGGTCTTCATACAACACAAGCGTCTATCAATTATTGATAGACGTTTGTGTTTCTACTGGTAGGAAAGGGGTTAAAAAATATTGTTTGGAGCGTAATAAATTCATGTCAAAATATGCTTTGTACACAAAGCTTTGTAGCATAAAATTCCTTCAGTCTGCTCCTTTTTCCATAACTCATAACTCAAAATTCATAACTCATATCTAGTAACCGCCTACATTTGTACCCAACAATTAATTATTCATTTTTAAAACAATACAATCATGTCATTTACATTACCGGCTTTGCCTTATGCACACGATGCTTTAGAACCGTTTATCGATGTTACAACCATGCAAATTCATCATGGGAAACATCATCAAGCTTATGTAGATAACCTTAATAAAGCAATTGCTGGTACGCCAAATGAAGGTAAAACATTGGAAGAATTGGTTGCGGTTGCAGGTACTATTTCTCCTGCCGTTCGCAACAATGGTGGTGGACATTGGAACCACACTTTCTTTTGGGAATCATTAGCTCCACACGCTGGAGGAGCTCCAACAGGTGCATTAGGAGATGCTATCACTGCTGCTTTTGGTAGTTTCGATGCCTTTAAGGAAAAGTTTGCTGCTGCAGGTGCTACCCGTTTTGGTAGTGGATGGGCTTGGCTTTTAGTTAAAGATGGTAAGCTAGAAGTAAGTTCTACTCCCAATCAAGACAATCCTTTGATGGATGTTGCGGAAATAAAAGGAACACCAATTTTGGGTGTTGACGTATGGGAACATGCTTACTACTTGAAGTATCAAAACCGTCGTCCTGAATATCTGGGCGCCATCTGGAACGTAATTAACTGGACTAAAGTAGCAGAACGTTTCGCTGCTGCTAAATAATATTTGGCATTTTTATCAAAGGCACAAAGGTTTTTACTTCAAAAAAGTAATTTCTTTTGTGCCTTTTTGTTTTTTTATTGGCTTTTTCTCAACAAACTAATATTAGTCAGTGTTTATACCAATAAAAAACATACCTTGCCCACCTAGCATTTAACCTAGAAAATTGTAAATAATGAAAAGTATTATTGTTTCTTTTACTGCATTGCTACTGTTTGCGTCCTGCTCTTCACACCACAAGAAAATAATTGTATATATAAAAGGGAATAGTACCGTTAACAAAGATGCCAAAACTATAAATGTAGTTGATGGTAGTGGTAGCGATGAAAAGACCCTTTTGTATAATACCGCAGACAAAGTCGACTTGAAAGTAACTGGACTTGGTGACGATGCAACAGTTTCTATTGACGGGGATGGATTGTATATCCTAAATGCAAAAACAGATACCATCATCGGTAGTTATCAGAAATATAGCGACCCAAGATTGACTCAAACAATGAAAACCCAAGAAGACTTAAAACATGACATAGATTCTTTGGAGCAACTGACTGGAAAAAACCTCAGTGCTCCGAATAGAAACTTTTATATACTCCCTAAAACAGCTGTAAAAATATCAGACAACTTAGATGCATTTGTTGTAGGCCCCTTTCACAGGATGACTTCCATAGAAAAAGTTGACGGCAAATTACCTGAGGTCTATCGCTTTTATAGTATTCAGGAAGTGCGGGAAACAATAGAGAAGCTGACAGCACTTACCAAATCAAAATAAGCATCATTTATTGCGCATTCACCAACAACGCAGCAGCAACTACTCCAGCTGTTTCTGTCCGAAGACGGGTATTACCAAGTGAGGTAGGCAGAAATCCTTTTTGTATGGCAAGGTTAATTTCAGTAGGGGTAAAATCTCCTTCTGGTCCAATTAACAGTTGTACCTCATTTGAAATTGCAAGCTCCGGAATAGATTGTTTGTCGGTTTCTTCGCAATGCGCTATCAACTTTTGAGGATAAATTGAGTGGGATATAACCGCTTCTATTTTAGCTGGCTGAGTAAGAACTGGTAGCCATGTTTGCTGACTTTGAAGCATAGCGGAAATAAGAATCTGATTCATCCTGTCAAAACGAAATTGTTGTTTCTCTGTTCGTTGACAAACCAATGGAATGATCTCACTGATACCCATTTCCGTAGCTTTCTCAAGAAACCACTCCAACCTGTTTGCATTCTTCAACAATGAGATAGCAATGGATACCTTTCTTCCTTTATGCTCCTGAAAAGCACTTTCCAGAATGTTTACCTCGCAGTTGCGTTTGTGTTCGGTTGTAATGATTGCTTTGTGAAGCCATCCTTTTCCATCCGTCAAGTGCAATGCTTCACCTGCTTTCATCCGCAGTACCTGAATACAATGCTTACTTGTTTCTTCATTTAATAAAAAAGCACCCAAGCTATGGATACCTTCCTGATAAAAGTATGGTATAGACATGGCTAAGGCTATTAGATCGACTTATTCAATGTATTCCAGAGAGCATCCTTCAATTCAATCAATCCTGTATTGGTGACGGATGAAATAAAATAATGAGGGATGTTTGTAGGCAATTCTTTAGAGATGGCTACTTTCAATTCATCATCCAGCATATCGCTTTTACTTATTGCAATGATGAAGTCTTTTTGCAGCAATTCTGGATTGTATTCCTCCAACTCATTTAACAAGATAGCAAATTCTCTTTTGTGGTCGTTGCTATCGGCAGGAATCAAGAATAATAAGCAAGAGTTACGTTCAATATGGCGCAAGAAACGATGCCCTAGCCCTTTACCTTCTGCAGCCCCTTCGATAATCCCAGGTAAATCGGCAATACAAAAGCTCTTGTCATCCCTATATTCAACAATACCTAATTGAGGAACAAGTGTAGTAAAAGCATAGTTGGCAATCTTTGGTTTGGCGGCAGTAATTACTGATAATAACGTTGATTTACCAGCATTAGGGAAGCCAACTAATCCCACGTCAGCCAATACTTTCAACTCCAGATTCTTCCATCCTTCAGTACCCGGTTCGCCAGGTTGAGAGTGTTCAGGCACCTGATTGGTTGGTGTAGCAAAGTGTTGATTGCCCCAACCACCACGTCCGCCACGTATCCATATTATTTCTTGTCCATGATCTAAAACTTCTGCTTCAATTTCCCCTGTTTCTTCGTCTCTTGCAATAGTCCCTAATGGTACATCCAGATAAATATCGTCACCATCTTTACCAGTACAGTTGCCTTTGCTTCCATTTGTACCATCTTCTGCCAATACATTTTTAAAGTAACGAAGGTGAAGCAACGTCCAAAGGTTAGCATTACCCCTAAGGATAATGTGTGCCCCTCTTCCGCCATCACCACCATCAGGGCCACCTTTAGCAGTTAGTTTGTTGCGCATAAAGTGCGTTTGCCCAGCTCCGCCATGTCCACTTCGACAAAATATGCGTATGTAATCAATAAAGTTTCTTTCCGACACGGGTATGTTTTAATTGGGGGTAAAAATAAGAAGTTATGAGTTATGAAATATGAGTTATAAGTCCTGCCCCTTTCTTCCACTCATAATTCATATTTCATAACTCATAACCAAATGAAAAAGCCCCCGATATTCTCGAGGGCTTTATGTATTTATTCAGATTGAAAATTATTCTTCAATCTTTATTTTTCCTTTATTCTTAGCTATTACCTCTTCAGCAATATTGTTTGGCGCATTGTTGTAATGCGAAAACTCCATAGTACTAGAAGCACGGCCAGAAGACAATGAACGTAATTGGGTTACATAACCAAACATTTCGCTCAATGGTACCTTAGCCTTGATAACTTGTAAGTTAGCCCTGCTATCCATACCTTCCAACATACCACGACGACGGTTCAAGTCACCTGTTACATCACCCATGTATTGGTCAGGAGTTAAAACCTCTACTCTCATGATTGGTTCCAATAAAGTTGGTTTTGCTTTACGTCCAGCTTCTCTGAATGCACTTTTAGCACACAATTCAAAGCTCATCGCATCACTATCCACATCGTGGTAGCTACCATCAAATATTCTTACCTTCATGTTATTAACTGGGTAACCAGCCAATATACCTTGTGGCATAGATGTTTCGAAACCTTTCTGAATAGCAGCATGGAACTCCTTAGGAACAGAACCACCATGAATATCATTCACGAATTGGAAGCTTTTACCTTCATTTTCCTTAATCCAGTCTTCATCAGCTGGACCTAAATCAAATTGAATATCAGCGAACTTACCACGACCACCAGATTGTTTCTTTAAAATTTCACGGTGTGTAACAGTGATTCCGAAGCACTCTTTGTAAGCAACTTGCGGAGCTCCTTGGTTAACTTCTACCTTAAACTCACGACGTAAACGGTCGATGATAATTTCAAGGTGCAACTCACCCATACCACGCAAAATGGTTTGTCCAGTATCTTCATCGGTGTTTACACGCAATGTAGGATCTTCTTCTACCAATTTAGCGATAGCCATACCCATTTTCTCAACGTCTGCTTGCGTTTTAGGCTCAACAGCGATAGCGATTACTGGTTCTGGGATAAACATATTCTCTAAAGTGATAGGATGCTTTTCATCACACAAAGTATCACCTGTTTTAATTTCCTTAAATCCTACCGCAGCGGCAATATCACCTGCTTCGATAAAATCAATTGGGTTTTGCTTGTTAGCAAACATCTTCATGATACGGCTGATACGCTCTTTCTTACCACTTCTTACGTTCAATACATAAGAACCAGCATCTAAGTGACCAGAATAGCAACGGAAGAATGCCAAACGACCCACGAAAGGATCGGTCATGATTTTGAAAGCCAATGCAGCAAATGGTTCTTTTGCATTAGGAGCTCTGGTAACCATGTCACCAGTATCAGGATTGATACCAGTAATATCTTCAACATCAACTGGAGAAGGCAGGTAACGACAAACAGCATCTAGTGCAGTTTGTACACCCTTATTCTTAAATGAAGAACCACACATCATTGGTACAATGCTCAAATCGATGGTTGCCTTACGGATAGCAACGTGCATTTCATCTTCAGTAATCGTATTAGGATCATCGAAGAATTTTTCCATCAAGTTATCATCGTATTCAGCAACTGCTTCTACCAAGTTCGCTCTCCATTCGTTTGCTTCTTCAACCATGTCAGCAGGAACAGGAATTTCTTTAAAGGTCATACCTTCAGTTTCCATATCCCATATAACACCCTTCATGGTAATCAAATCTACCACACCTTTAAAATCGTCTTCAGCACCTATAGGCAATTGCAAAGGCACCGCTTTAGCACCCAACATTTCCTTCACCTGATTTACCACCATCAAGAAATCGGCACCAGAACGATCCATTTTGTTTACGAAACCAATACGGGGAACTTTGTAACGGTTTGCTTGGCGCCATACAGTTTCAGACTGAGGTTCAACACCATCAACCGCACTGAACAAGGCAATCAAACCATCCAATACACGCATAGAACGTTCTACCTCGATGGTAAAATCCACGTGACCCGGAGTATCGATAATGTTAAAGTAGTAATCTTTAGTATTTGCATCGGCAACACCCTTAACTGTAGGGAATTTCCATTGGCAACTAACTGCCGCAGAAGTAATAGTGATACCTCTTTCTTTTTCTTGTTCCATCCAGTCGGTAGTAGCAGCACCATCGTGTACTTCACCGATTTTATGAATCATACCTGTGTAGCGTAAGATACGCTCAGTGGTTGTGGTTTTACCAGCATCAATGTGTGCTGCAATACCAAAGTTTCTTTGTAATTTCAAATCCGCCATAACGCTGAGTTATTATTTGTTGTTTTATTTATTTCACGGGTAAACCCCGTTTTTAAGGCTGCAAAAGTAGGGGTTTAGTTTATTTAATTGGTAAGGTTGTAAAATTCATTTAAGATACTTGTAAAAAGAGTAGTTCTATCCTATTAACGATGGCTTGTTGAGTCTGTCATAAGTAAAAAAAATGAAATACTCAAAGAATGAAATAAGTGATTTGTTCTAATTTAAATTATCAGTAATAATTGTAAGTGCTGAGATTGATAACTTATCAAAATCTCCATCATCTGTAACTATTTTCCAGCCTTTCTTTTCGGCTAAAATTGAATAATAGGCATCATTAAAATCAGCTTTGCCAAATTGGTTTAATACACTATCAAAGTTGATGCTATTAAACTCATCTGAATATTTCAGTGTTACTGCCAGTATTTTCTTCATTGCGTACTTTATATCTTCAACAGTCTCATTGTAGGTTGGTGTCCCTACAAAATCTTTCTTGAAGTTTGTTTTTCCAACATTTGTTGGTTGTTTTCTCCATGTATCAAATTCTATACGAAGCCAAACATTACAAAACTCCGACAACACTAATGAATTAATAAAAATACTTGCATTACGCTCCCTTACCCTACTAAAAAAGCCTGAGTAAACCTTTTGCTTATATGACTTGTGATTGCCTATGCTACAGAAAAGAAAAATCCAGATATTGGTATCGAAAAAGAAGTTATCTTGGGATGATGGATTGTAGGTGTTAATATTGGTTTTAGTCATTATGTTCCATTTCTGTCTTTATAGATTCATCAAAACTTTCAGAGTTACTAAAATATTCCTTCGCCCGTTCAATTACCATTTTAAATAAACGTTTGTCTTCTGGTCTTACGTTTGTAATTTGTAAATTCGCTGTTAATTCCTCGCTTGTATACTTGCTATAAAGCTGACCAATAGCTGCGTTTAAAAAAGCTGTAATAATCAGCTCGATATTCTGAAAGCTTAATACAACATTAACCTTATTAGTTATGGCATGATCTATTTTTGTAAATATGGCATTACCATCATCTACACTTATTGCAGCAGAACCACCCACCTCATCAAAAACTTGAATGGTAATTTGCTTGTTTATTTCCATTTGGCAAATGTAGCATTAAAAAACAATCTCTTCATCTTGTTCTGAAATGAGGTGATAGCTTGCTTTATCATCTAAATTAAATTCCATATTTACAATAGTCCCCTTAAATGAATAAGGAATTGTATTGGATGTGATACTATTTGGGGTAAATTGCCAATAACCATTGTCAGATACTATTTGTATTTTGCCATTATTTAGTTTAGCAAACTCCTGAATTATTTTCAATCCCAAACCCCCAGGGATATTTTCAGTTTTAGGTTTAGTAGTATTGCGTTCTTTCGTCGCCCATTCTATGGCTTCTTTGCCAGTAATCAATGTGTTCAAATGCTTGCCTACATTTTCCCTAATTGTAGTTCCCATATTCACAATGGTAAAATCTACCCTTGCAGGAACTTTATTTGGGAAGTGTTGACCACAACTGTAAATGTTTTCTGACCCACCATGAATGATGGCATTGCTGTAAATCTCGAAAATGCTACGTTCTATTTCTTTTTTCAGCCCTAAGCTAAGTTTGGGAAATTCATCTTTACCAAGCAGCTCTCTAAATAAGTATTCGTGAATGAGTTTTTCGTCTGATATTTTGCTTTTTCGATACTTAATGGTTGTATTAAACCCGTCTTCAATTTTTACACCCCCAAAGGATGCCAGAAAGTGATTTCTACTCAGAATATTCTTTTGCTGAGACTGCAAATTAGTAAAAGCAAAATCATTAAGATTTGCTTGCGACCTATTGATGATAGCACCCAATATGGCACAAAGATTAGCCTCAAACCAAGTATTGTTTTCAAAGCTAATTTCAACTTGCTGAAACATCTCATCTTCTAATTGGCTACTTAGTTTTGCCAAGAAACTAAACCCCGCATTGTCGCTGCTTAATTTATTGGGTAATACTATTTTCATCTATTTTATTTAATATTCTCCATCGCCATTTCCTCTCCTTTTTTTATGGCTGTTTCCATTTTTTATTTGGTAATAAAGACCAGCAAATCTTACAATTCATCTAATAAAAGTTCCATTAATCTCTTATCATTTTTAAGCTTGTCAATATTATTTTTAAGGTAGATTTTTAGATTAGTAGATTTGATCAAATCAGTAATCGTTGCTTTATCTGTGTAACTCAACCAACTTAATCTAAATTGAGTATTCTTGTAATCGAATTCAGCAGGGTTAATCAAAAAAGCAAGAAATGGTTGCTGCTTTGATAACTCAATAACTTTTTCTACAGGCTCAGAATCCTTATACTTTTTCCTAACTTTGGATAAGTTTAATAGATTCCATTCATCAGTGGATGAATATTTAATCGTTCTAGTTGTGAAGTAACCAACTGATTCCTCAATGAATTTCTTTTCTAATTCTTCATTTGTTTCTATTTCATAGCTTATAAAGTAATTGAATAGACTAATATCCATTTTCACTTTTAGCTTATTTAAAAGACCACTTATTAACTCGTTTGTTTTATCATTAGGTAGCAAAGATTTTAAAATAAAAACAAATTCTGTTTCATATGTATCGTCTAGGGTATTATCAGAGAATAATTCATTCAATATTACTGGCGAATTTATTTTATATGAATTATCTATCTGATAAATCCTTGTAAATATGTTTTCAATAATAGTCGAATAACGCCTGTAAGATGGTTTCAAGCCTTCACTAAAAATATTTATTAAAATGGTTTCTAGAATAGAAATATCATTGATAAAATTAAGTGTACTATAAGTAAAAAACTCTAATCCATTTATCAGTTGCCAATATTCTAGGTTTCGAGTCTCAGATATCTTTTTGTAAATTTCTATAATTTCATCATTCTCTAAGTTTGAACTGGCTAAGAGTATTAATATATTTTGTGTTTGTGAATAAACAGAACTGATAACAGGTTGGTTACTTACAAAAGTTCCTACAATTTTTTTGTTAATTCCGTTTAGTGCATTAAAAAGGGTAGGTCTTAAATATTCTTTTGCTGCATTATTCAACAATAGCTTATCTATATCATATTCATTAAGACAACGAATTAAATCTTTAGGTTCAGAGTATATACTGATTATTTGTACATTAAATTGATCTAGATAAGTTTCTCTAATTCCTTTTTCTTCATTTGCTTTTATACTGTGATGAATTAAAAATGCTTCTCCTGCATTTTGATAAATTTTTATGATTTCAGAAAAATGTTCAGATATAATAAAGTTGCTATTACAAAAGGTGTAAATATTGACAATTTCACTTAGTAAAATAATTGGATTGTTATTCCAAGAAAACCCATTTTCTGATTCATTCAATTTTTTAGACTCTTGAGAACTCTTCTTTAAATCGGCAATCGGTATTGATTTTTTTAAAGTAAAACTGTTAGCCAGAATACTTCTTAGGATTTCTTCTGTCTTAGCATTATAGATTGGTAAACGTCTTAAAATATAATCAAGCTTTATTGACTCTATTTCATCTAATATTTCTTTTTTTGTTTTATTGTCAATCGTGAAATCTCTATGTATTAATCCATACATCTTTTTCATGTTGTACATTGAAATGAAATATAGAATATACTTTTTCTGTTTCCAGAATCTATTTGCTATATTTTTGTAATACGTATAAGCTTCAAGATTTTTTCCTAGTTTGTATAACAAGTAAGGTAACTCTAAATCATTTATTGTCACTTCCTTGACTGTAGGATTCTGTAATTTGTCTATTCCATTTTTAAGGTTCACGAAATCTAGTGTGTAGAATAAGTCAATAGTTTCAGTGGTGTTCTCAAAAAAGGGACTAAGGTTAATGACCTCTCTTTTGCCATATTTATTCTCATTTATATCAATATAGGTAATAGAAAAAATCAAATTTCTTTTAAAAATGGACAGTACTTTTTTGCAAGTACTTTTATTTAGCTTAATTAAATGTCCATTTTCAATGACATTATAAATTCGTTTTAAAAAAGGGCGAATCTTTACATTGTTAATACCTAATGTAAAAGGGCTTCTGTAAGTATCAATAACAAGATCTGAATTCTTTTCAAACAATTGAACTATTGCATCCGACCCCACAAAATTCAATTCAGGGAAGGTTGCTTCATATTTTAAAACTAGCTGGTCAAAGAAATTTTTATCAGTAATCTCGAAATCTATTGGATTAAAATTTGATAAGTAATCAAGAGTTTTATATAGCTGTATTCCTTTTGGGTCTGTTAAATTGACATCTTTTGTTGAATTTGAATAATTATTTAGCACCTCTCTTACATCTTTGTTACTAATGTCTAAAAGCTTAACTCCCCTATCTTCAAAATATCGGGCTTGCAAATAATCAGGAGTATTGTCAGACAACAGATACATAGGTTGAAAATGTTTACCTAAAATATTTTTTACCTTGTTGGTTATTATCTTGAGATTATAGTCATTAAATGAAAATCCAACGAATAGTATCAATTTGGTAGAGAAAAGAGACTTTACATAGTTCTCTGTAAGTGGGAAATTCAACTCATAATTCAAATATTCTTCTTCACTCAATACAATATTTCCAACCAACAAATCGCCGTGCATTTTAATAATGAAATTCTCTACAGTAGCATAAGGCAAATCTTCATCTTTTACTATGGGATAATAAAAATAGTTATTAGCTGCTGCGCATTGTTCTAATAAATCATCATAATTCGTGGTAACGATGTGGCAAGGATTGAGCTTGAAAATTGCCTCGTGCAACTCATTATAAGTAACTCTTTCATATTTTAATATCTCCCTTATTCGTTCAATATATTCTTTGTGTTTTCTAGAAAGTTTGTATAGCTGGGCAATCTTTAAAAAGTCTGTTTCATTTTTATTTTCTGGTAGTTCTTTCTCAAATTGTTTTATCAATTCATACCAACTAGGTATTCCAGCATTCATTGAAACACCAGCACCTACAAAAATAACCAGCTTGTTAGCTTTACTTGCTTTATAAATCTGTTTAAAATCTGCTAAAAACTCCGGAGGGATAGTACTCATAGTTTATTATTACGTTTTCAAATTGCTGTAAAGATGCAAAGAAATTTTTTTAGGTGCTGTTTCTATTTTTATCTCTTTCATCCCGTTACTTGTCAAATGCAATCCCACTAAGCAAGATGTCACCAAACCTCATCTTGCCTGATAGATAAAAGAACATTTATCCTTTATAAACCCAAAAAAGGTCAAAAGCCTTCAGTCTCTCAACCTACAACCTTCAACCTCTTTCCTCAACTCATAACTCATAACTCATAACTCATAACTAACTCCCCACCATCTCCACAGTCAAATTCACTTTTTCTCCCGCAGTCACAGTCATTATTTTTGTTTGACTAATATGATCCAATGCCGAAAAAGTAACATGATAAACTCCCGGAATAAACTCCGCAATCTGTGCAACGCCCAATATATTACTCACGCCCACCCGCATCAGTTCAGTAATAGTCATCGTTGCCCCTTCAATTCCCACTGTTGTTCCTGCCGTATAAAAGGTAGCTTTCAAGATGGTATGCTGCACATTACCACCAAAAACAAGCGCATTTTCCAAGTCGGTTATCAATTGCAGGTTCGCATTCGCGCCAATTGTATAAGCCCCCTTTATCAGGTTTATCAGCGTTTCCTTGCCAGCAGTAGCATCCAAAAAAGCAGGTTTATACAAGGCGGTTACTGTTTTTTGAGAGCTACGTGCCGCCGTTGGTGCTTTTTGCAGAGTCTGCAAAAGTGCTATCTCTGTGCCAATTGCAGTTAGTTGCAATGCAGTTATCGTTGTCCCAGCAATAAGGGCAGCTTTATTCGTGCTCAGAACCCCATAAGTGTAGTTTGCCAGTATAATCATCGCATTTATTTTACCTTTAAAACTAGTATTATTAATAGTAAAATCCTTTATCAGTTGCTCATTCTTTTGAGATTTTGCCCATTCCAAAGCCAACAAACAAGCCGCCTCCAGTTGGCTCACCACACTCTTTCTAGCATCGGTTTTCATCTTTGTTTGCGGTTTAGATGCCTTCGGTTGCTTCTTGGCAGATACTGCATCAATGGCACCAATAAATCCTTTGAAATTTACAATAGCAGCAAGCAATTGAGTATTGCCAGCAAAGGCACTTGTATAAGCTGCCAAGAACAATAATATTTGTTGAAAAACAGAGTAATCTATATTCTGACGAGTGTTCATAATATTTTATTTTTAGAGACTCTGTTCATCCAACTGTGTCAAATTGAATTATGATTAAATTTGACACAATATGGAAGAAACACAATTCAACTTTGATTTATTTGAACGAGAAGCGATAGCTGGTCTTCGT
>Ga0208741_10000409_pt1 | contig 21269 bp, 20 predicted proteins | sample CryBogCBE03Jun09_FD_184576 | JGI IMG/M metagenome (GOLD analysis project Ga0208741, IMG submission 184576) | Freshwater microbial communities from Crystal Bog, Wisconsin, USA - CBE03Jun09 (SPAdes) | ecosystem: Environmental > Aquatic > Freshwater > Lake | place: Crystal Bog, Wisconsin, USA...
GTTGATAGTTTAGTATAGGGGTTTAAAGCTAAATTAAACCCGTCATATTTTAGCAGCTATCCCTTAAACAGTTTTCATCTACATTAGCAATGCCTTACTCCCTTTTGAAATTTTGCCTAAAGTTTTCGGGCAATTGTTTGGACTTAACTACGCTCCCTACCAATCTATGCCCCCCCCCTTACACAGCCTAACAAAGTCCTTGTTTCCCGGCATTCACAACCGGTGCCACCAAATTCACACACCAGCCTATTACAGGCACCGGCCTTTCACAAATTTTCCCAAAAGATGCCCCGCTTTTCACAGGCGGGGTACTGTATTATATGCGCGTCCCCCGGCCCTACGACCACCTCCAAAAGTACCCCCCGGCTAAGTTCTGCGGGCAATATCGCCCGGCACAATTAAAATCACACCAAAATGGTTACAGTAATTAATTTCAAGGTTTCCCAAAATTCAGAGGGGAAAGACTTTATCAGCCTCAAGCTACAGGGCGGCGTGGAACCCATCCAGTCGCAGCAAACAGGGCGCTTTTATCTCACAGCCAAAACCTGCTACGTCGCAACAACCTTCGACGAAGCCACAGCCAAGGGGCTTGTAGGCACACAGATGCAGGGCAGGGTCGTAAGGGTGGAGGCAGAACCTTACGAGTACACGGTGAAGGAAACTGGCGAGGTAATCACACTTACCCACAGCTACGAGTACAAACCCTACGAAGACCAATCAGGCGAGGGTCTTTATTCCAGGGTAAACCCACGTGTGCTTGATTTCGCAGGCTGATTACCACCCAGCCTTATGCCATCGGGGCAGCCGTGAATGGCTGCCTTTTTTCATTCACCCCAAATTACAAACAGCTATGCAATTAGAAAAGGCTGCGAGAAGCCAGTCCAAAATCAAAGTGGGCATTTCAGGCCCGAGCGGGTCGGGCAAAACGTATTCAGCACTGCTGCTGGCCTATGGCCTTACAGACGACTGGGGCAAGGTGGCCGTGGTGGACAGCGAGAACCGTTCCGCGTCATTGTTCGAGCACCTCGGCCCCTTCAACGCGGTCAACCTTTACCCGCCGTTCACGCCGGAAAGCTACGTGGAGGCCATCAACCTTTGCGAGCGTTCGGGCATCGAGGCCATCATCGTGGACTCCATTACCCATGAATGGAGCGGCAAGGGCGGCTGCCTTGAAATCCACGACAGGGAACTGGCACGGATGAAAGTACCCAACTCCTTTGCAGCATGGGCACCCGTAACGCCGAGGCACCAGGCATTTGTTGATGCCATCGTACAGTCGCACAGCCATATCATTTGCTGCATAAGGAGCAAGACCGAATACATCCTTGTGGAAAGGAATGGCAAGCAGGTTCCACAGAAGGTGGGTATGTCGCCCATCACGCGGGACGGCTTTGAGTTCGAAGTGTCCATCCATTTCGAGCTTGACCAGGAACACCGGGCTTTCAGCAGCAAGGACAGGACAAGCCTGTTTATGGACAAAGACCCCTTTGTTATTACCCCCAACACAGGCAGGTTGTTGCGCGACTGGTGCATGGGCGGCAGCCCGGCCACGGAGGATTATGTCACTGGCCGGATAAATGGCTGCAAGAGCCTGAACGAGTTGTTGCAGGTGTACAGGCATTACCCGCAATACCACAAAACACTACTACCGGCGTTTGAACAGCGCAAGAAGCAGATTATACTCACAGCCAAATCGGACACCCCATTAGTTAACCAACAAACCATTCAAGATGGAACACATTGAAACATACCTGCCGGTGCTAGTTGCACCGGCGGGCCACAGCCAACAGGATTCTACTGAAAGGCCTTTTATACAGGCCAACACCATTGCCGCGACGGTGGAAGAGGTGAAGCAGAAACACATCATACCCGTGTTCATCAAGGACAATGAAACCCTGATAAGCCACACCGATTTTGTGGAAGCCGCAATGGATGTCGCGGCAGACATTTTCCACGGTGAAACGATACTCAAGCCATCCATCCGGCTTAGCCACCCCATTAAGGGGCGCATCCCAGATGCGAAGGACAAACCCGTGCACAGGCTGGAGGAATGGGAGAAAACCCTGTACTATGAAAGGATGGCGTTTATAATAGAGGTACCAACTATTTGGGAAACCATCGCGGGCAACGCCGTCAGCCTTACCATAGGGGGCGTAAAATCCTACAGCCTTGACAACCTGTACAACCGCAAGGGTGCCGACGAGCATTTTAAGGTGTTTGTCGGTTTCCAGAACAAGGTATGCACCAACCTGTGTGTGAACACAGACGGGGTGCTGCTTGACCTAAAGGTGAAAAGCCTTGCGCAATTGTCTGGCTGTATTAGAACGATGCTCTCACAGTACAACATGCCCTACCACCTCCACAGCCTAAAAGACTTAACCAACTATGCCATCACCGAGCAGCAGTTTGCCCAATTGGTTGGCAGGTGCCGCATGTACCCCTACCTGCCGCAGCAGGCTAGGAACGAGATACCGCAGCTGTTATTCGGCGACACCCAAATCGGCACCGTGGTTAGGGATTTTTACCGCGACGGTTCTTTCGGCACGGCCGGCGACGGCCTTCTTGACCTGTGGCGCATGTACAACCTCTTCACCGGTGCCAATAAAAGCACCTACATAGACCAGTTTGTGGAACGGGGCGTGAACGCCTTCAGTTTTGCACACAGTGTCAAGGCTGCATTACAAAGCAATTCATACAACTGGTACCTTTCGTAACCACGTGTGATTGTGAGGGGCCCGGTTTTTCCAAGCCGGGCAAACTTATGCTATGACAAACCAATATATGTTGCCGCCCACGCAATTGCTGGTCGTCAACGCCCGTGGCCACATACGGGAACTATACTGCCCGTTCAGGGTGCAATGCATAAAGCCTGTCCTTGCCATCCCGCTGGGTGCATGGGTGTATGTGGAGGCGGTGAGGTTTTCGCCGGTCCTCCGGCTGCAGTACTGCATTTGCGGCAAATGGTATGCGTTCGACAGCTTTGCAATTGTCATTCACTTCTAATGGGCAGGTGGCGGCAGGTTATGCTGTATTTTGTTGGCCGCGTCTTTTGAGAAGGTTTACCCTGCCTTACCAACCAAAAACCACTGAAAAGGAATGTGTGCGTTACATATTTTCTAAAGGGAAGTCAAAATCAAACAAGTCTTTAACGGGAATATCCAGCGTGCGGGCCAGTGCCAGCACTGTGCTGATGGTAGTGTTTACCACGCCCCTTTCAATTTTTGAAAGCTGGCTATACTCAATATCAGCATCCTTGGCAAGCCCGCGCATGGATATTCCCCTGGCTTCCCGCAGCCTGCGCAGCTGTTGGCCAAAAGCCTTGCAATACCCTTCGTTGTACTTGTAGTTCACAGGCACAACTTCAAATGATTTGCCTAAATTAGTGGCGTCATGTATGACGCCTTATGGATTCTCAACAATATTGATTACGTTACAAAAACCATCAACATGAAACTCTTAGAAACCAGCAAGTTTCGACATGCGCTGTCACAAGCGTCAAAATGCCAATTATCAATTAATCGCCATCTGGTCATTTATCTAATCGTTTTCCTTCCAATTTCGAGAGCATTTAGTACAGTGTACCACGCCGATAGGGCTTTGAAAAATATTGGCTCTCGTATATACGAGAGAGGTGAAGATGTTCGGATCGAAAAAACGTCAACCTACTACAAGGTTCGGTTTATTATAATGGCCTCCTACTCTCCATATGACAGCGGTAAGATTGACTCGTGTTTATACAAATTAACTGGGAACACGAAGAAAATGATGGACGGCAAAACCTATATTGAGGTACAAGTTTATACCGGTCTCTGCAAAGCTTATGTGCCTTCAGGCTTGGCTTATATCGTGGATGGTATTGACACCGAGCAAAACGAGTTAGTTATCGTGCCCGGATTAGGTAAGCCTGGGGAATTCATCTTCAACATTGATTTGGCAACAAGAATCCCCAGAGTTTCCCTGCTACGCCAAGCATTCAATTTGAAGTACTATACAGGCTCTACATGGAAGAATTATTACGTTGACAAACATGGGAAAGATTGGATGGCACCTGCATTATTGGCTTTTACGCCGGTAATTGCAATTGATGAATTTAACGACGTTACCATCAGCGGATCGCAATACGATGATAATGGAAAGACTTTTACGAGGGTAGAAAAGTTTGTGTATATCGGGGATGGCATTACCATAAACGGCGAGCATTGCTGGAAAGAGGAATGCGTGAGTGGATTCAAAAGTGGCGAATGGTTGCTCATTGATAGGGTTAAGAAAGAGCATAGGTTCTTCATTGGTCAAACAGCCCCGAATGGTGATATTGACTATGGCATAATTTACGACGTAAAGGAAGACCCTTGCCTAATGCCTTAATTCAAATGGCCGTTTGCATAGAAAGAGGAGTTAATCAGAGCCAGCCCAAGACTGCCAAGGCCTTTGGCTGGTGCCGAAATTTAAAAAACTTTCTAGAATTACAGGTGCGACATTCCTGCTCCGGGTACGGCGACTTTGTTGCAATTCATAGGATAGAGATTGGATATTTGGATTAGTTCATAAGTGCGGCAATGTCTGCTGCGGTGTTATAGGAATCTCGATGGTAATCGGTTTGATAACCCGACTCTCCATAGTTATGCGCCGTTAAAGATTTGGCGCGCCCGTATACTTCTGATTTGATATTAAACCTTATAGTTGCGATATCAGATGCTTCTAAAAGTGCAATCTGTTGTTTAGAAATTGAATATAGCACTTGAGATTCACCATCAACCGCATCTGTTGCAATTTTAGTGGTTAAGGTAACTGTCTTACCATCTTGAAGTATAATAAACACAGAGCCGCCTATTCGTTCTATCTCTGTAAAAGCAACTTTATAAGCTAAAAACAGATATTGTACCGTTTCGCCTTTTGCAACACTCACCGAAAGTCTTTCCCAACCTCCTTCTTTGGGAACAAATTGCCACATATTTGTGGAAGGGTATTGTTTATCTCCGTGGTATACAAATTGAGATACAGCTTTGTATGACAGTATGCTGCATACAACGGAAATCAATAGGGCTTTTGTCATATTCATAATAGAGGTTTAACATTTCCTGAATGGGTTGTACTAATCTTGCACTTCCAACAGCCCCGGTTCCTGCATCTTTGTTTCCAACTCTGGCAAGGGTTAACCAAACCAATTTTTCACCAGCCCATAAATTCGTTCGACTAATTCTAGTGATTCGAGATAGGATTTATTCCCGAGATTTCAAAATTGTCCTCATTAATTGAGCATGGCGCTGCAAAAAGTGCGTCAGTATATGCGTCAGTTGGTGCATTTTTTGGCGATAATTAAAGGCTGGGGAATGAAAGCGCTAGGCTGGAATTTTCGTATATTTGAGTGTCAACAATATTCACTAATAGACGCTGAAACCCGCTACAGCATTGAATTACATAAAAAAGCCCCAACATTGCTGTTGAGGCCTTTGATGGTGGTGTGAGCCGGGATCGAACCGGCGACACAAGGATTTTCAGTCCTTTGCTCTACCGACTGAGCTACCGCACCATCCTGTTAGAAATCTAGTTGTTGGTGCAAGCACCATGGCTTTTTTCCTAATTGGGTTGCAAATATAGGGGCAAATAATTTAAAAATCATCTTTTGGGCCTAAATATTTTGATGCGAATGAAATCACGAATCAAAAACCACGAATGTTCGATAACGGTAGGCTCATACTACACACTGTCCAGTATGTATCTCTGGCAATTATAAATGAAGAGCAACAATAGGTTACCGTAACATTCCACCCAATCATGCTTAACTGATTAGCCCCATTCGTGAAAATTCGCCTCAATTCGTGCTAATTCGTATCAAAAAACTAAAACTCGCAATTCTTGGGCGTTCTGGCAAAAGCAATCACATCGCGTATGTTGGTCATGCCGGTTACAAACAAAACCATGCGCTCAAAGCCCAGCCCAAAGCCGGCATGGGGCACGGTGCCAAAGCGCCGTGTATCAAGGTACCAGTCCATTTCGTGGGTGGGTATGTTCATTTCTTCCATACGCTGTTGCAGCTTGTCAAGCCTTTCCTCGCGCTGGCTGCCGCCTACAATTTCACCAATGCCGGGTGCCAGTATGTCCATAGCGGCAACGGTTTTACCGTCGTCGTTCTGGCGCATGTAAAACGCCTTAATGGCCTTGGGGTAACCAGTTACAATCACAGGCTTCTTAAAATGCTTCTCCACCAAGTAGCGCTCATGCTCACTCTGTAAGTCAATACCCCAACTAACCGGGTACTGGAATTTTTTCTTTTTGTATGCCGGGCTTTGCAGCAAAATATCAATGGCTTCGGTATAGGTAATGCGTTCAAAGCCGTTGTTCACCACAAACTCCAATTTTTCTATCAGGCCAAGCTCACTGCGTTTGTCGGCAGGCAGGGCTTTTTCTTCTTCTACCAGCCGCTGGGCCAAAAATTCCAGGTCTTCGCGGTTGTTGTCCATGGCGTACTTAATAATGTAGCGTATAAACTCTTCCGCCAGGTCCATATTGTCCTGTATATCATAAAAAGCCATTTCCGGCTCAATCATCCAAAACTCGGCCAAGTGGCGCGTAGTGTTGGAGTTTTCGGCGCGGAAGGTGGGCCCAAACGTATAAATATCGCTAAAGGCAGTGGCACCCAGTTCGCCCTCCAACTGGCCGCTAACGGTAAGGTTGGTGCTTTTGCCAAAAAAGTCCTCCGCAAAGTCAACGGTGCCGTCATCTTTACGCGGGGTTTTGTCAAAAGGCAGGGTTGTTACGCGGAACATCTCCCCAGCACCTTCAGCATCGCTGGAGGTGATGATGGGTGTATGCAGGTACAAAAAGCCTTTGTCGTTAAAAAATTTGTGCACCGCATAGGCCAAGGAATGCCTTACGCGGAAAATAGCCCCAAACGTGTTGGTGCGAAAGCGCAGGTGTGCCTTCTCGCGCAAATATTCCAACGTGGGTTTATTTTTTAATTGTAGGGGGTATTTCTCTGGGTCGCAGTCGCCTAAAATTTCCACGGTGGTGGCCTTTACTTCTACCTTTTGGCCCTTGGCAGGCGATTCCACCAACAAACCTGTAACCTTTAAAGATGCACCGGGGTTTATCCGCTTTAGGGTGGCTTCGTCAAGCAGGCCCAGCTCGGCCACTACCTGAATATTATTGTTGGTACTGCCATCATTTAATGCTATAAACTGGCTGTTGCGAAAACTGCGTACCCAGCCCATTACCGTTACCTCAACACCTGTTTGCTCGCTGGCAAGCAGGGCTTTAATTTTCGTGCGTTTGTTAAACATCTCTTACAAGTTAATGTGTACAATGGTACAATACCCCCAAACAACGGGGCTGCAAATATAACGGGGATTTGGGGGGATTTAAAGATGTAATAGATTAAAACACGGCAGGTGGCTTTTTTCAAAAAAAAAATGCAGTGGGCAGAACAGCCCCACCCCGTAGGTAGTTAGGTATAACATTATACCAACCTTATTACGGCGCTAAAATTATTGTTAATACAAAGCACGCCGGGTTGTTTGCCTTTATCAAAACTGCCCAGCCAGCTATCCATGCCCAATGCCTTGGCACCGTTTAGGGTAGCCCATTGCAAAAGCTCGGCGGTGGGTATATGGCTAAAATGGTTGCGCAGGGTGTTTATCTCCCCCAAAATACTTAACGCGTGGTTACTGGCCAGGCTGTCTGTACCCAGCACAATACGGGCGTTGTGCGCCCGCAGCATATCCACCGGCGGTAAGGCATTTTCAATATACAGGTTGGCATTGGGGCAAAGGCAGAACGTGCATCGTGAATCGTGAAACGTGAAAGACGCACGATTTTCGCCATCCACGATTGACGATTCACCATTGCCGATTCCCGTTTCACGATTCCCGTTTGACGTTTCTCGATTCACGTTTGACGTTTCACGATTCACGATTGACGCTTCACATTGCACGAACGCCACATCTTCGGCTGATGTAAAAGTATTGTGTACCAGCAGCAGGCTGGCGGCTTTGTTTAAATATGGCAAATAGGTTTGCAGGCTGGTGCTGCCGCTGGGTTGGTAAAAGTCGATATTGATGTTAAACAGGGCAAACAACTTTCTAAACCCGCTTTCGCCGGTAACAAAAAAGTTGTTTTCTTCCTTGGTTTCTTGGTTGTGTATGGTAACCACCTTGCCAGCCGAATGCTGGTTGATGCGCTGCATCAATGCCAGGGAGGTTGAGTAAGGTGCATGGGGAACGATGGAAGTGAATGGTGAATGGGGAGTGGTGAATCGTGATTCGTGCATCGTGAATGATGCCGCTGATTGTCGATAGTCGCTTGCCGATTGGCCATTCACCATTGACCATTCACTATTCGTGAATTGCCCAAAAATTTCCTCTGCCTGTTTAAACCTTGCTTCTGCAAACGCCGGCACAAACCCAGAGGCTTCAACAAAATTATAATACGCCAGGTTGCCCTGTTGCTTTTGGGCCAAGGTATTGGCCGTATTGCAAATATCACCCACTGCCACAATGCCATTCTGCAACATTTCCTGTTCGGCATTGGCAATGGCTTCTAATATAATATCTTGTGCCAGCCCCCGTTTTTGCATGACGGCTATCACAAAATCAACCAGCCCGGTTTTTTCGGGTATCAGCCCTTTCATGTGGCTGAGCTCCAAATGGCAATGGCTGTTAATAAAGCCGGGGCAAAGTATGCCAGGGTGGTATTGCACCGCATCCCCGGCCTCGGCCAAGGGCACGATGGCTTGTATTATACCTGCCTGGTCGGTAACCAACACATTACCCTCGCCCAACATGGTGGTACCGGTAAAAATATTGTCTGCGGTAAATTTTAGCAATGCCAATTGCGTGTTTTTAAGGCTGCAAAGTAACTGAATTTTGTTGGGGGGCTTGTACGCCAGTCTAACCCAAAAAAACATCTCATCAAAGGCCCCTTACTCCCTCAACCGCTCATACCGCAGCACTTCCGTTGTGCCATCTTGCTGCCGTATGGTTTGGGTAAACACATCGGGGCTGTTTACTGTAATTTCCACTGCAACGTGCTGGCCGTTTAAAGCTGGCCAGCTGCTGGCGGTAATGGTTTCGTTAACCGTACTGCCGGCCATGGTAAATGTGCCATAGCTTACCCCTGCATGGGTTATGCCGCGCTTGTCAGTTTCAACATTACCAAAGGCAAAATTGCCGGCAAAAAAAGCTTTGTATTGCACATCGGCCCAGCGTACCGTGTCGGTGCCTTTTACGCTATAGCCGCTCACTTGTTTCCAGCATCCGTCAATGGGGCTTAGCACGGCCGTGTCAACCCGGTGGTACACCTCCTTCAGGCTAATATCACCTTTGTCGCTCCTAATGTTGGGCCGCGCCTGTTCCATCCCGTCGGCGGTTTGGGTTACTACCATGGTATCGCTGTCGGGGGTTTTAATAGCAATAGTGTCTGCCGCGCTGTACACAATGTTTTCCACCAGCCTGTTGCCACTTATTGTATACGTACCCACGCCGTACGACGACAGCGAGTCGGCCGGGCTTAACCGCACGTACATCATAAACCTGCCCGTGTAAAGCTTTAGCTGTTTATGCTGCGTAAAGGTGGTATCCAACACGTTGCCGCCAAAGGTTTGTGTAACCATATCATAAGCGCCAGCTATGTTAACGGGTGCCTGTGGCGTGTGGCAGCCGCAACCCAAGCCAACAACTGCCAGTAATAAAAAGATAAATTTACCCATGCCAAAAATTTGTGCCAATGTACGGCGGCTTTTGCTTATTGCGCGTAGTTTAACCAAACCTTTGGCGGTACCGGTTGCCCAATTGGTATAACAACCAAGTTTTGGGCCGCTACTGCAGCGCGCCGCTTAGCTTGCCGCTACACTAAATATTACGTTAAAACAAACAACCGGCCTGCCTATGGTGTTAATTTTCAGTATCTTGTTTTGGTATTTTTTTAAAAAAAAAACCTTTCGCCCACCAATTTAGAGTAACGTATGAAAAAGATTGTGTTTAGTTGCCTTTTTGCGGGTATGGCCGCAGTATTATTTGCCCAACCAAAAACCACTGCGCAGGTTGGGTCGCCCGTTTTTGTCACGTCGGTCGAAGGGGTTAAGGAGTACCGCCTTGCCAACGGCCTGCAGGTGCTGTTGGTGCCGGATGCCGCGCTTTCCAATATTGTTGTTAACGTGGTGTACCACGTGGGAAGCAGGCAGGAGGGGTATGGCGAAACGGGCATGGCCCACCTACTGGAGCACATGATGTTTAAAGGCAGTAAAAAATTTAGCAGCATTAAGCAAACCATCGCCGACAAGGGTGCTATCGCCAACGGGACTACTTGGTACGACCGTACCGACTACTACGAAATATTGCCCGCCAAAGACAGCAACCTAACTTGGGCGCTGGAGATGGAGGCCGACAGGATGGTGAACAGCCTGATGAAAAAAGAAGACCTGATGAAAGAATTTTCCGTGGTGCGCAACGAGTTTGAGAGCGGTGAAAACTACCCCGGCAATATTTTGCAGGAGCGCATCTTAAGCACCATGTACCTGTGGCACAACTACGGTAAAAGCACCATCGGCAGCAAGGAAGACATTGAAAGGGTGCCTATTGGCAACCTTACCCAGTTTTATAAAAAATACTACCAGCCCGACAATGCCACCCTTATTGTGGGCGGTAATTTTGATGAGAAGAAAACACTGGCCCTGATTGCCAAAGATTTTGGCCCCATCGCCAAGCCGAGCCGTATAATACAGCCGCCCTACACCGTAGAGCCGCCGCAGGATGGCGAACGGTATGTGGAACTACGCCGCAATGGCGACATACAATACATTGGCATGGGCTACCATACCCCGGCCTACAGCGACAGAGACTACGTGGCCAACGATGCCGTGGTGGCTATTTTAACCAACGACCCGGCGGGTATTTTTTACAAAGCGCTGGTAGAGAAAAAACTGGCCACCAAAGTGTATGGCTACAGCCAAACATTGTACGACCCCGGCTTCTCGTACTTTAATATAGATGTTCCGCTTGACAAGAATTTAGACAGTGCTAAAAATGCGTTTATTGCTGTGGCCAACAGCCTGCCCTCAACGGTAATTAGCCAGGAGGAGGTAGACCGCGCCAAAAACACCTTGCTGAAACAGGTGAACGACATGCAAACCAACACGCTTAACTTTTGCATAGGTATGGCGGAGGTAATAGGCGCCGGCGACTGGCGGTTGTTTTACGTATACAGAGACAGGTTGGAGAAGCTAACCCTTGCAGACGTGCAGGCAGCCCTTAAAAAATACTATTTGCCCAGCAACAGAACATGGGGTGCCTTTATACCCGACAAAAATGCAGCACGGGTAACTGTTGGCAACAGGCCCGATGTTGGCTTGCTGCTAGCCGACTACAAGGGCAAAGCCACCACCGTGCAAACCCAAACTTTTGAAACCACCGTTGACAACATAAAAAAGAACACAGAATACGGCCAATTGGCCAACGGTTTAAAGTATGCGCTGCTAAAAAAACCATCCAAGGGCGATAAAGTATTCGCTAGTATAAGTCTTAAAACCGGCACGGCCACCAGCCTTACCAACAAGAGCATGGTATCGCAGTTAACGGCACGCATGCTTAAAAATGGCACGGCCACCAAAAGCAAAAAAGACATCAACGACCAGCTGGATAAACTAAAGAGTTCCATTGATATTTATGGCGGCGGTGCCGATATTGGCATAAGCATAACCAGCGACAAAGAGAATATTGATGCCACCCTGGCCCTGCTGGCCGACCTATTGCTACACCCCTCGTTCGACAAAAACGAGTTTGACAAGATGGTGGCCGACATGAAAGGCGACTTGGAAGCCAACCGGAGCGACCCCCAGTTTATTGCCTCCAACGCGTTAAGCAAAAAAACTGTGCTGTACCCTAAAGGCCACCCTTTATACCCCGAGAGTGTGGACGAAACATTGGAAAGCCTAAGCAAAACCACCCTGCAAGACCTGGTGGGTTTTTACAAAGGCTTTTATGGGGCCAACCACGGCTTTGCCTCATTTGTGGGCAGCATTGACAAAGAAAGCATTAAGACCTACCTGCAAACAAATTTTGCCAATTTTAATGCCCAACAGCCCTACGCAGAAATAGAAGAGCAGTTTTTTGATGTGAAGGGCAGCCTTGAAACCATACAGATACCCGACAAAAAAAATGCTGTTTGTTTTGGCAGCATAAACCTAGCCTTAAAACAAACTGATGCCGACTACCCTGCCTTGGAGATTGCCAACGAATTGCTGGGCGGTGGAGCCTTTTTATCAAGCCGCATACCACAACGTTTACGGGAGGCCGAGGGCATGAGCTATGGGGCTGGCAGTTTTTTAAACCCCAGTTTTAAATTCCAAGCCTCCACCTGGGGCGTATATGCCATATTTAACCCCTTATACAAAAACCGGCTAGACAGTGCCCTGCATGATGAAATAGAAAAAGCACTAAAAACCGGCTTTAAAGAGGATGAATTTAAAAAGAGCGTGGCTAGCTGGTTACAGCAACGCAAAACAGTGCTGGGTATCGATAGCTACCTTGCTTCGATCCTCTCCAGTTGTTTGGAAAAAGACATCACCTTAGATTACCGTACTGAGTTGGAAAACAAAGTGCAACACCTATCATTAAATGATGTTAATACGGCTTTGAAAAAGTATATACACTTGGATAGGTTTACGTTGATATACGCCGGGGATTTTGGCAAGTAACAGAACCAATATAATACAAGAACCCCATTGGGCAGCTGCTTTTACAACCAGCACACCCAATGGGGTTTTTACTGTTAACCAACAACGTTTATTGCTTTGCCGTTTTCAATGGGTAAATAATTTGCGCAATGCGTTATTCAATACGCAAGCTTTTAAAAGGGTTGTTGTTGGCGGCCTTTAATGCTTGCAGGCTTATGGTTGCCAAGGCGGGCAACACAACGGCTACCCCAGTAACGACAAATATCCACCAGCCAATCTTGTTACTTCAGGCAAAGCTTGCGGTTTTGGGTAAAAGAGCCATCACAAATAGGGTTAGCACACCAACCGGCATAAATGATTTTTTTATCAACAATTAATAATTATTATTGTACCGCAGTAGCTTACTGTTATTTAAGTGCTTGTTACGCCTTTAATGTTTTAAACGAACGCTTGCTATGTCATTAGTAAAACCCCGCCTCAGTTTTTGGCAGATCATCAATATGAATGTTGGTTTTTTTGGCATTCAGTACAGTTTTGGTTTGCAGCAAAGTGCCATTAATCCCTTGTATACCTTTTTGCATGCTAAGCAGGAGGCTTTGCCTATTTTAAACTTGGCCGGCCCGCTTACTGGTTTGTTAATACAGCCGGTGATAGGTGCTTTGAGCGATAAAACTTGGCACCCGCGCTGGGGCAGGCGAAAGCCATTTTTCCTGATCGGTGCTATTTTCTGCAGTTTGTGCCTGTTTGCCTTTCCTTTCAGCAGTGCATTGTGGATGGCTGCGGGTTTATTGTGGATATTGGATGCCGCCAATAATACCGCGATGGAACCCTACCGCGCCTTTATTGCAGACAAACTGCCCACTGACCAACGGGGGCTGGGCTTTTTAACACAAAGCTTTTTTACCGGCTTGGGCATAACCCTGGCCAACGTTTCGTTATTTATTTTTCAAAAAACTATACATGGCGAGGCAAAAGCCAGTGATGGCCAATCGGGCATACCTTATTGGGTGTACGGTTCGTTTTTTGTGGGGGCCGTTTGTTCAATCACCTCGGTGTTGTGGTCTATGTCAAAAACACCAGAAATTCCCCCAACGGAAGAAGAATTAACAATGATAAAAAATGCCGACAAGGGGTTGTTGGCACCGATTAAAGAAATTTTATCGGCCATTGCGCACATGCCCAAAGTGTTGTGGCAGCTGGCATTGGTATACCTATTTCAATGGTATGCCATGTTTTGTTATTGGCAGTTTATCTCGCATAGCATTGCCAAAACAGTTTGGAACACGTCATCTGACCTTAACCCAAAACTATATGAAGAAGCGGTTGGCTTAACTGGGTTGGTAAATGGTTTTTACAACGTTGTTACGTTTCTTTCAGCATTTGCTTTGGTATGGCTGGCTAAAAAATACACGGCAAAATTTGTGCATATTGTTTGCTTGGCAATGGCTGGCATAGCGTTGTTGATACTACCGCATATTGCAAACAAATATTTGCTATTTGCCCCCATGGTTGGGTTTGGCATAGCTTGGGCCAGCATGATGGGCATACCCTATATAATGGTTGTTAACAGCATACCCAAGGAACGTTATGGGGTTTATATGGGTATAGTAAACATGATGATTGTGGTGCCAATGATATTGCAAACACTAACATTCGGGTATATTTATAAAAACTTTTTGGCGGGTAACCCCAATGCTGCCATTAGTTTTGCCGGTGTTTTGTTGCTTATTGCATGCTTGGCTACACTGCGCATAAAGCCAACCCAAGTGCCAGACGATGTGGTATTACCAGCGGGCGGAGGACACTAGCTGTCGAAATGTTATACTCTAAAAAGAAATAGCTAAATACTTCTTATGAAAATTTTGTGCATAGGCGAGGCATTGATTGACATGATTTGCACCGACAAGGGGAAAACCTTGGCGCAGGGCGACAATTTTTTAAAAAAGCCCGGCGGCGCACCCACCAACGTTGCCGCTGCCATTGCGGCCTTGGGTGGCACAGTGGAGTTATCAGCCAAAGTGGGTAACGACCCTTTTGGCAAGCAACTGGTGGAAGTGATGGAGGATTTTGGCGTATCAACGCGGTGGATGCTACAAGACAACCACTATTTTACCACGTTTGCCTTTGTATCGCTCATGTTGGACGGTGAGCGCGATTTTGTGTTTAACCGGGGTGCCGACGGTCAGTTGACCAAGGAAGAAATTGAAGTGATAGACCTTGCAGATGTATCAATTATTCATTTTGGATCGGCAACCGCATTTTTGCCCGGCCCCTTACAGGAGGCTTACAAAAGGCTGTTGCAAAAGGCATTGGAGAAAAACATTTTCATCAGTTTTGACCCCAACTACCGGCACCTGCTGTTTAAAGACAATACCCAAACATTTGTTGACCAATCTTGGCATTTTTTACGCGAATGCGATTTTTTTAAGGTGAGTGATGAGGAGGCTATGTTGATTACGGGTTGTGGCACTGTGGCGGAAGCCGCCGATAAACTGTTGGAAAAAACAAAAGCCGTGTTTACCATTACTTTGGGTAAAGAAGGTGCTTTGGTGGGCATTAATAGGCAAACCTATACCGTGCCCAGCATACCTGTAAAACCGGTTGACACCACCGGTGCGGGTGACGCGTTTGTGGGGGCAGTGCTGTACCAGTTGAGCGGAAAAACCAGTGCTGAAATTGCCGCCTTGGCCGTTGGCGACTGGCAAACGATTATATTAAATGGCAACAAAGCCGGTGCCAGAACCTGCGAATACCTAGGCGCCATGGAGGCCTTTAAGCACCTTAACAAGCAGGTGTTTGATTAGTTTGTAGGCCGGTAACTTCTTTGCGTGCGGTAGGTTTATTTAAACAAGTCCTCCCGTTTTACCAATAGGTTTTGGATGATTTGCGGCTTGCCTGATGCGGTTGCCGGAATGGTTGTTACCTCTGCCCAGGTAACGGGCAATGGCTCCTGGGCGCGCTTAAACATCATTTGTTCCACATTAGCCAGTACACTTGTTGTAAATCCGTTATCGGGTATATACTCAATTTCAAGCTGGCCCGGTAGTTTTTGTATTACCCTAAATTGCTTAATGGTGGGGAAGTGTTCAAAAATACCGGTAAAAAAATGCACTATCAGGTCTTTGCCGCTGGGGGTTTGTATTACGTCGGTATCCCGCCCTATTATTTTTTTAAGCATGGGGAACTGCCTGCCACAGGCGCAGGTTGCGTTGGCAGGTTCTTTTATGGCAAGGTCGCCCAAGTAATAGCGAATCAACGGAAAGGCATACGCGTCAAGCCGGGTTACCACCACATGGCCCATTTGGCCGTCTGGCACTTCGTTACCGTTTTTATCCAGCAGCTCAAGGTATACATGGGGGTTGAGTATATGGTGCCGGTTATGCTGGCAGGTGCCGCTGATTACCAACCCTTCGGTGGAGCCATAATGTTCATGTATGGCCGGTTTGCCAAACGCTTGGGTTATATTTTGCCGGTAGGCATCAAACAGCTTATCGCCCCAAGAAAGCACGATGGGAAACTTTACTTGGATGTTGTTTTTGATGGCTACCTTTGCAAAACTGTTTAGCGACGAGGCGTAGCCGCCAAACACCTGGCAGTTTTTCTTTTTTGCTTGTAACAACTTTTGGGTAATTGCAGCTTCAGAAAGGTTGTAGGCATCTACATACACCGTATTCAGCAAAAAGTCCTTGGCCGATTTTACCAGGCCCCGGTTGGGTGTAATACCTGTTTGCAACATGCCGGCACCCATACGGTAACCACTCCACTCCCATAAAAATGTTTGTGCCGCCTGGTATTGGGTTTGCTCTTTTTTTGACATGAATACTTCGCTCTGCTCCCCCGACGAACCGCTGCTTTTTTCGGAAACCAAGCTGTTTTTATCGCCAAAAAACAACTCGTCCTTATGCTGTTTTAACAAGCTTTTCTTTATTACGGGCAGTTTTTTTATGTCGTCATGCACATTGCCAGTAAGCTCCCCAGCAAACTGTTTGTAAAAAGGCACATTTGCAGTGGCATGCAGCAATAAATTGCGCAGGTTATTTTCCTGCAGTAGCAACAGTGTTTCTTTGTTAAGTTTGGCAAGGTTATTCCGCCAGTTTTTTAATTCGGGCATATAATTGGTACCCCTTACGGCATCAACCAGTGGCAAAACTACCCCTTCCAAAAACTTGTTGTACAGCATGGTGCTAAAGTAAGGCATAAAGGCTAAAAAAATGCCAGTGTTATTACTTGGGGTGATAAATACGTTCTGCGGTTTTATACACTTCTGCCTTATTCAACGTCATAGGTTTTGTTTGTTGTTTGGCAAACAATTCGGCTTGGTCGGCATAGTGTGGGTTGTTTGGCCTGTTGCTGGCGCCATAGCAGTTAATGGTTTCAATTTGAGGCCCGTCTTTGGTAAACCTTACCAGCTCAATATAGCTTTCGCCCTGCGCGGCCCTTACCATGCCGTTTTTATATGGTACTGCGTACGTGGCAGCAATAACATCTGGCAGGCCCTGCATGGGCAATATGGTACTGCCCCGCACCAGTTTTTGGTAATTGCCCAACGGCACAAGGGTACTTTTAAAATGTTGTTTTAAATAATTGCGGGCGTAGGTAAAAAGCTCTACGGCTTTGGCACTGGTGATGGTTGTGTAGGGGTTACTGGCTTGTAAATCGCCCACCACATAATTGTACATGATGCAAAAAAGTGTTGCCCCAGTACTGCCAACCCCCCCATTTTTATCCCATTGCTGCAAAAGGGTTACCACGTCGGCTATATCAGGGTACTGTTGCGGGTCTAATAAAAACAGGGTGTCTGTATTAACCATGTAAGTCGGTGTCTTAGGCAACTGTAGGTCGTATTTTATTCGTTTAAAATCAGCATAGCGCACGGTGTTGTATTGCCTCACCAGCTCGTTAAAGCGCAGGCTGCGGTTGTTTTCTGTTTTTTCGTAGCCCATGGTTTCGTCATACCCCTGCAAAGGAAAATTGTATGGCGCGGCAGTTGCATCAAAAGGGGTGTTGTTGGTATTAAAAACATAGCCTGCAGGCGGCTGCAATACCTGTGGCAAATCGTTTATGGTATGTAGGTCTGTCCACAATGTTTGGGCCGTGTTGCCAGGTAGGGTGCCACGCCAGTGGTAGTTTTTATTGCGAATAGGTATTTTGCCGTTGCTGAGGTAATAAATGGTATCGTAGCGGTCGGCATACACAATGTTGTAACCGGGTATGGCGGCCATCCCCAAAACATGGCTGAACTCGGTAAAATTGGTCGCTTTATTCAGCAGGTACCATTCCTCCAAGCCCCGTATGTCAAACATGGCCGGGGTACGTATGGCAAATGCCCCTTTTTTGGTAATAATGGCTGGCCCGTATTTGCACCAGTAGGCCTCCTTGTTAACACCTATGGTTAGCCCGGCAATCTTAACATTCAGGTGCACTTTAAAGGCTTCCAAGTGCAGCCACTCCCCATCAAACCTATACTGCATTTTGTTGTTGGGGTTTATTTCCAGCTGGTAAATATCTAATTTATCAGGGTTGTTAACGGTGTGGGCCCACCCAAGGTATTGGTTGCAGCCATGTAAAATGGATGGCGAGCCAGGGAACAGCGCACCCAGTATGTTCCAGCCTTCATTGCTGCACAGTTGGGCCTCGTACCAACTTACCGGCCCTTCCAGCGGCTGGTGGGAGTTAATGTTGAGGTACACCTGCCCGTCGGCTGTTTTTTTGGAGTTGAACGCAAATGCGTTGGAGCCGCCTGGCTTAAGTGGTGCCAGCATGGCGACGGTACCCCCAAAAATTGATTTTAATGCCTCGTCAGCCCCAGCGGAAACACACAATTGCAACACGCTGTAACAAAGCATGTCTTTGGGGGTTAGCGGCAACAGTTGTTTTACCAGCACTTCCTTGGGGTGGTTTTTGGCGTATGCGTTAAACCCCGCACAATAGCCTTCCAGCACTTTTTTATAGGGTGCTGAAATATCAGATGCATATTTTGCCTCCACCAATTCGGGTATGCGCAATAGGTGTACCACATAATCTATGGCAGCACCGTCTTTGCCTTTTAACCTGCCCAACATGGCTTTGCCGGCCAAAAAAGATGTTTGTATGGTTTCAAAATCGTCTTCGGCATGGGCATATGCAAGGCCATAGGCCACCTCTGCATCGGTATTGGCAAATATGTGGGGTACGCCCCATTTGTCGCGCACAATATCAATATTGGCAACGGCAAACTGTGCCTGTACAGGCAGCACAATAAGTGTAAACAAAGCAGCCGCTACAGCATTGCGCATTATGATTGTTGGGATGGTATTGCGGCAAAAATACCGATTTGCAAGCAGCAAACTATCGATTGAATAACCCAAAATTTACCCTAAAATAAATAGGAGCCTTTTTTAACACAGGCGGCCCAGCGGAGGTTTAGGCCGGCCAAAAAAAAGCCGAAAGCATACGAATTGAACAAAACCGTGTTAACGGTGTTGTATTGCGTATCGCTTTCGGCTTATTTTTGTAAACTTAAATTATGTAACATGGGCGTGTGGAGACAGCTTGCAGAATACCTGTACATTAAGAAAAAAGACCCCAATGCGCCAAGCTCGCAATGGATTAAATACATGCATGGTATTAACCGCATCTCGGTTTTTATGTTTCTGTTTGCACTGGTTTTTATGCTGGTGCGTAAGCTTATCATCCCCCTGTTTATCCACCATTAAAACTAGGGCTTGTTAAACCTTAGCGAAGCTGAGTTCATGCAATAGCGCAGGCCGGTTGGTTGGGGGCCGTCGTTAAACACATGGCCCAAATGTGCGCCGCAGCGGCTGCACTCTACCTCGGTACGCGCCATGTTAAAACTGTTGTCGGTTTTTTCCAACACGTTTTTTTTGTCGAGGGGGGCATAAAAACTGGGCCAGCCGGTATGGCTTTCAAACTTGGTGTTGCTGCTAAACAACGGCTGCCCACAGCATACACAATAGTAGGTTCCTTTCTCGTGGTTATCCCAATACTCGCCGGTAAAGGCTCTTTCTGTACCGGCTTGGCGGGTTACCTGGTACTGGATGGGGGTTAATATTTTCTTCCACTCGTCATCGGATTTAGTTACCGAAAATTTTTGCGCAAATGGGGCCGAGGCACACAACAAAACAGCTAATAGGAACAGTATCCTTTTCATAAACATTTTTTTAGTGATTATTTACAATAACGGAAAAACAGCAACTGCGGTTTTGACGTTTGTTTTTATTTAACCTCTGTTAACGAAATCATAAATACTTTTTGCGGCTTTAGCGGAAGCATCGCCACCTGCAGACAGTACATTTTTCAGGGCCAAATAATCGGCCGCGAGGGCTGCCTTGCGCGCTGGGTTTTGTAGTAGGTTGTGCAATTCCGCAACCAAGTTTTCAGTAGTAAGGTCGTCCTGTATCAACTCCTTCACCACCAGTTTGTCCATAATCAGGTTTACCAGCGATATATACTTTACCTTAACCAACCTTTTGGCTATTTGAAAACTTATGTGGCTGCCTTTGTAGCAAACCACTTCCGGCACGGCAAACAGGGCAGTTTCTAACGTGGCCGTGCCGCTGGTAACCAGTGCTGCCTGCGCTTGTTTTAACAGCCCGTAGGTTTGGTTGCGCACGGCTGAAACGTTGGCATATGGCTGTAGGATGGCATCGTAAAAACCATCCTCCTGCCCCGGTGCTTTGGCTACCACAAACTGGTATTGCGGCAACGCTTTGCTTACCTCCAGCATGATGGGCAGTTTTTTTAAAATCTCCTGTTTGCGGCTGCCGGGCAGCAGGGCAATAATTGGTTTGTCAGAAAGTTGTTGTGTCGGTGGCTTTTGCATTTCCTCCTCAATAACCCTCACCAAAGGGTGGCCAACATACTCCACATCCCACTGCCATTTGTTGTGGTAATAATCTTTTTCAAAAGGCAGTATCACCAGCATTTTATCAATGGTTTGCTTCATGGTAGGCACGCGGCTCTCCTTCCAGGCCCATACCTGCGGCGATATGTAAAACACTGTTTTATACCCCAGCGGTTTGGCCCATTTGGCTATGCGTAGGTTTATGCCGGGGTAATCAATCAGCACCAGCACGTCTGGTTTAAAGGCTTCGATATCTTGTTTGCAAAAAGCTATGTTGTTAAAAATGGTGCGCAGGTGCAGCAGTACCTCGGTAAAGCCCATAATGGCCAGCTCGCGGTAATGTTTAACCACGGTGGCCCCCGCCGCCTGCATAAGGTCGCCGCCCCAGCACCGTATGGTTGCCTGTGCGTCTAATGCGTGCAGGTGTTTAATTAGGTTGCTGCCATGCAAGTCGCCGCTGGCCTCGCCTGCTATAATGTAGTATTTCATTTTGTCGCCCTGGTTCGCCCCAATCCCCCGTCCGTACCGGCACGGGCGGGCCTAAAGGGGTGTTTTAAAATATTAGGCTGCAAAATACGATTAAAGTGTGAGGGAGGAGGCTTGGTGTTTTCTTGCGGGGCTTCTTGTAGGGGTTGTTGTTGACGGTACCAATCCATTGTTTTTACAACTGTGTTTTAAGGCATGTACTGCTTTCGAAACAGGGTTTTCGGTATTTTTATGCCGCCCTTTCAGGGCTTAGAAAATTGGGTAACTTATTCG
>Ga0208741_10000412_pt1 | contig 21216 bp, 6 predicted proteins | sample CryBogCBE03Jun09_FD_184576 | JGI IMG/M metagenome (GOLD analysis project Ga0208741, IMG submission 184576) | Freshwater microbial communities from Crystal Bog, Wisconsin, USA - CBE03Jun09 (SPAdes) | ecosystem: Environmental > Aquatic > Freshwater > Lake | place: Crystal Bog, Wisconsin, USA...
ATCAATTCTTGAATGCAGGCCTAGCCACAGACTCCATTAACTTCAGTTTACGTATCGTAGGCGACAGCAACAACGGTACTACATTATTTGATGCAGGTGTTTATAATAGTCCTACAGCATTAACAGGATGGTCTAGTAAGTTCTTAGTTAACAAAACTGGCGCATTGACCATGCAGGGCAATTTACGTCTTGCAGGTGCAGGTACTAGTATTACGTTCCCAGACGGATCTGTTCAATCTACAGCAGTTGCACAAACAACAGCCACAACTACAAAATTAGGATCCGTTATTGTTGGTAATGGATTGGCAATAACAGCAGGCGGCATATTAAGCCTAGCACAAGGAACAACAGGAGGTACTATTAGCAATTTAGGACCTTCAACAGTTTCGTCTAGTACTAATCCTGGACAACCTGGACAAGTAACATGGGACGGCAGTTACTTCTATATGTGCGTTGACATTAATACATGGATTAGAATACCAATCACTCCAGCCGATGTACCTGGTGCTTGGTAAAAAAATTAAATTATTAGGAAAATAAGATGGGCGTAAAGATTTCACAATTACCGTCGTTAGCGAGTGCAAAAGTCACATCAAATGACCTATTGCCGATTGTTAACCAAACGGACCAGGGAACACACAACATAACTGTAGGTTCGTTACGTACTGTAATCGAAAATAATTTATCAGCAGTTGCAGTCAGTGGACAATACAGCGATCTATTAAACATTCCGGAAATGTTTGTTCTACAACCGGCTCAATCTAACCTACTTGGCGGTATCAAAGTTGGTGCTAACCTATCTATTGCGATTGATGGAACTTTAAGTGCTGTTCCCGGATTCCAACAGATTAACGTTGGATCAGTTGCGTTGACTCAAACAACTAGTGCATTATCTTTTATTGGACAAGGCGGTTTAACTATTACAGCTGATCCTGTTGCTAACACTATTACCTTTAATGGTAGTGGTGCAGGCGGCGGTGGAGGATCAGGTGGCGGCGGATCTGGTAACGTAGGCAATGGAACCAAAGGAACTCTTGCTGTATATTACAACACAACTACGGTAACTGGTACAAACATTACATTTGATGGAACCAATTTAGGTGTTCAAGGAATTTTAACTGCACCTGATATTATTACAACAAAATTAACAGCAACTACGATTACAAGTTCAGGCGACTTGGCTATTGCACCGGGAGGCAACTTAGATCTAACTAACAAGCGAATTCTAAACTTAGCTAGTCCTCAGAGTGCAGGTGATGCCGCTAATAAATCTTATGTTGACGGACAAAAAGCATTTGGAAAGATTGTAGTAGCAGGACAAAGTTTAGTAACAGCTAGCAGTAACACAGATTCGATTACTTTCGTTGGAGGAAACAACGTTCAATTGTTTACCAATCCAACCAATCGTTCAGTGACCATTGCAGTTAATAATACATTATCGTTTGCCTTGTTACCGGCGAGTACAACAACGATCGGTGGTATCATTGTAGGTAGCGGGTTAAGCATTGATCCAAGCGGTGTGTTAAGCAACACAGCCGTTGTAAGCATAAGCACAGCTACAACAACCACAGCTGGTACAGTTATTGTGGGCAGTGGATTATCAATTAGCTCTGCTGGTACTTTAACTGCTTTGGCACAGGTATTAACAACTGCAACAGCAAATACATTAGGTGGTGTTAAGATTGGTGCTGGTGTGATAATCACATCAGACGGAACTATTGAAGTACCACAACAGAACTTATTGACAGCAACATCATTCTTATTGGGTGGTGTTAAAATTGGTTCTGGCATCTCAGCCGCAGTAGATGGAACCATTAGCGTGTCAGCAAATGGTTTGCCTGTTGCTACTACAGCAACCGCTGGTGTTATTAAAGTTGGTTATGGACTAAGTGCCACATCAGATGGTACATTGAATCTAGGTGCTAACGGTAACTTTACTGTTACAGGTAGCTTAATAGTTAACGGAAGTATTACAGCTACTAGCATTACAACAACAGGAACTGGCTTAACTATCATAGGTAGTGCCAACGATTTACAATTACAAGCAACAGGACAGGTAACATCAACTGCTCCTATACAAATTACTACAGCTACAGCAAGTACAAGTCCAATAACAGGTGCATTGATAGTTGGTTTATACGGAACTAACTCTGCAGGCGTTGGAGTTGCAGGTTCGATCTATACAGGTGCGGATTCTAACTTTAACGGAGTTACAGTAGGTGCTGGTGGAGGTAGTCAGGCTAATAACGTAGCAGTAGGTACTAACGCTCTTGCAAGAAACTCAAGTGGTCGATACATTACTGCTATAGGTGCTAGCGCATTGCAGTTTGTACAAACCAATGACAACGTTGGTGTTGGATACTCTGCAGGTATTGGATTAACTAACGGTACTCAAAATACCTTATTAGGTAACTACGCAGGTTCTCAACTACAAACAGGACAGAACAATATTGCTGTGGGTTTCCAAGCACAAGTAGGTACAGGCAACGGTTCAAACAACGTTGTTATCGGTGCTAACATATTAAACAATGCAGGCTCAGCAGTTAACAATAATATATTAATTGGTTCTAGCATACAAAATACAGTAAGTCGAGCTGGTGCAAATACTATTTCCATTGGTGCAGGCTCGTTGGGTAGCGCAACAGGAACTAACCTAGTGATGCTAGGTTATGGAGCAGGTAGTGCATTAACCTCAGCTTCTAATCAAGTTATTATAGGTGGATATGCTGGTAGCTCGATAGCGTCAGCACAGTACAATGGCTATGTAACTCTTTCAGATGGTGTTGGAAATCTAAAAGCACAGTGGGACGGCAGTGGCAATTTAACTAACGTAGGTAGTATCAATATTCAAAGTGCTTTGGGTTCGACTAACATTTACACAGGTGCATTAGTTGTTGCTGGTGGTGTTGGCGTACAAGGAACTCTGACAGCTAATATTATTAGTTCACCATCTATATATTCAAACGGTAGTCCTGTAGTTACAGTTGCTACATTGGGTAGTAGTGTTACTAGTGTCCAAGGCGGAACTGGTATTGGAGTCAGCACAACAACAGGTGCTGTTTTAATCAGTAGTAGCGCAACATTACAGATTGTAACAAACCTAGGTTATACAACTACAAATCAAATAAACATTACTAATGCTACGCCTTCTAATGCTTCAACAAGCGGTGCATTAACTGTAACAGGTGGTGTTGGTGTTGGCGGCAACTTGAACGTTGCTGGAACAGTTAACGCTTCTAACATCCAAGTTAATGGTTCACCGTTGAATACCGGATTCCAATTTGCTGGAAACTTTATTAGCATTGCAACATCGACACAATACGGTACATACGTTGCTACAATAACAAACGTTGGTGTTACAGATATACAAACTGCATTAACAAACGGTGTACAAGGTCTAGCGATAACTGGTGGAACACCTGTACAATTTACAGATACTGCTGGTAACTTTAAGATTGGTAAGCAGTATACTATTTTAACAACAGGTACTGTTGGTAACTATACAAACTTTACTGCTATCGGTTCTCCAACTAATAACGTAGGACAGCAGTTCTACGCAACTGGTGCGGGTAGTGGTGCAGGTACAGCATACTATCAAACTGGTAATACTGGATCGATTACTATTTCTAGCGTTGAAACAATCGATACTGTTACACAGCGTATGTACAACCAAGCTGGTTTTGCACGTATACAAAACATTCCACAGTTAACGATGACCAACATCTTAACTATTACTAACACTCAAACATCTACAAGTAGCTTTACTGGTGCTTTAACAGTCAATGGTGGTGTCGGTATTAACGGTAACGTTTACATTGGTTCTGCGGCTACCCCAACTAGCATTCTAGTAAACGGTTACCCATTAAGCACATCAACTGTGTTTAACGGTGGTACTATTACTAATAAGATGTATATTCAAAATGCCAGCACAAGTACAACAGTTAAAACAAACAACGCCCTTGCAGTTGATGGCGGTATATGGGCAGGTGCTTTCTACTTAAATGGTTATCCGTTGAGCACTAGTACAGTATGGTCTGGTGGTACTGTATCTGGTTCTGTTAATATCACAAATGGTACTACTGCGATCAATACAACAACTGGTGCACTTCAAGTCACTGGTGGTGTTGGTGTACAGGGTGCTATCTATGCTACTGGATTCTTTGACCAAGGTCAAAGACCGATTGGGGTGGGCCCAACTGTTAGTGTATTAGCAACTACTACTAACCAAGTTATTACTAGTGGATCTTTCCAAAAGGTAATATTTAATTCAGTCAACTGGGATACAAACAGCAACTCTTGGAAAACAGCTAGCGGTGGTTCTGGCGGCACTGGTAACTGCTGGATCCCAACTGTCCCTGGGTTCTATCAAATTTCCGCTAGTGTATCAGTTCCAAAATCATCCGCAACAGGTGTAACACAGTTGGCGATTTATAAGAATGGTGGACCATATAGACAGGGAAGTGTTATTCCAAACTCTGCGGCTAACTCCGGTACAGTGGTTGTATCTGCGGTAGTTGATATGCTAACAGCCGGTACAGACTATATTGAAATATGGTTGTATCAAAATACTGGTAATAGTTATACACTACCACAAAGTGCAGGTGGCGGAACCTACTTCACTGGTTGCTACCTAAGACCATACTCACTAGATTCAACATTCTAATATGTATAGATACTACGTTGTTGTTACTGATCCAGACCATAAGGATGATGTTCATATTGAATTAACATCACCATCTACTGGTGACTCTAATATACCTGATCGTCCTGTAGAATGTGTCAATCCTCGCCCACAAAGCGATCATAATGCTGAATATATCTTAACACCAGAAGAAGCAGAAGCATTAAAAAATGATCCTAGAATATGGGATGCACATAGAGATCCTTTAGAATTAGGTGCTAAGATTGTCCATCACAACATTGTAACTGGTACATTCAGCAAAGATACCACTGGGATCATTCCGCAAGAAAATAACTGGGGGTTAGCAAGATGTATCGCAACAGCAGATCCGTTTGGAGCCCAAACTACTTTAACAAATTTTAGTTATACCTTAGATGGTACAGGGGTTGATATTGTATTTCTAGATACAGGTATTTTAAAGTTCCATCCTGAATTTTCTGTTAACCCAGATGGCACGGGCGGCAGTCGTGTAGTTGATATAGATTGGAAACAGTTTGGTATTATGACTGGTAACCCCGGATCCAGTTGGATGGGTGATAGTGACGGACATGGTACTAATGTGGCCAGTATTGCGGCAGGAAATACCAACGGTTGGGCTAAAAAGGCCAATATCTACATGATTAATATCATAGATTCGACTATCAACTCTAATACCTATACTGATCCTTTATCTGCACTAGAAACAGTACAAGCATTTCACCTCGCTAAGACTCCAAATAAATTTGGGTGGAGGGCTCCTACTATATGCTCTCAAAGTTGGGGATATGATCAAGCATATACGAACATGACTGGTACTAACTATCAAGGTACCTTGCATCCTACTATTGGTCCAAATCCTATATACGGACAGATCCCACCATACGGAGGAACACTAGCCCAAGCAAGTCACGGAATTCGCGTTACTGCGATTGAAGCTCAAATCTTAGCATGCCAGAGATCGGGTATTATTTTTACAGCTTCTGCAGGTAACAATAGCATGAAAATAGATGTACCCGGCGGCGCTGATTATAATAACTATTGGATAGATTCTGGTAATAACAAATACTATTATCATCAAGGAACTACTCCTGGTGCCGCCACGGGAGTTATATGTGTAGGTGCGCTAAGTCAAGCAGGCGTTCCAGAGCATAAGATTTCTTTTAGTAGCACGGGTCCTAGAATAAACGTGTTTTCTCCCGGAAATTACATCATGGGAGCTTATAGTTCTAGTACCTATATTTTTAACGCTGTAGTGGACACACGTAGTTCAGTTAGCACAAGTACAGCAAACACAAATTTTTATCTTAATAAAATCTCAGGAACGAGTCAAGCATGCCCACAGGTAGCAGGTATTGTGGCATGTTTGATGCAGGCAAGACCATTTTACAATCAATCTATGGTCAATAACTGGATAGCACAGAATTCGACTCCAAATCTTTTAAATGAAACTTTTTATGGCGCCACCACTAGCACAGTATATCTTAACTATGCCAGCTTGCAAGGCGGTGCAAACGCTATTTTATATCAACCATTTAATGGTCCGAATCCAACAACTATCTCGACCTCCTAAGAAAAGAAATCTTTTAAATCCGGTAAATACTGGGTCCTAGGAGCCTTTTTAGAATGACCACAGCAACCAACAGAATAAGTTTTCAATACGTTAAAGTAGGTACAAGTACCTATTCAGGTAATGCAGATACCGTTAACGTAGCATTTAATAAAATCAATTCTAACTTTACTGCTATTGCTAATAGTCTCAGCAATATTTTAGTGCCTATTGCAAATCAATATACTACAGGAACAGTACGAGTAGGACAAGGTATAAACGTTACCCCAGACGGTGTTATCAGCATAGGACAAACAGTTCACGTTGGAGCCCCAGGACATTTAACAGGTTCGATAGGCGATTCTGCTGGCACACTAGATACAGACAACAATTTACTATATGTAAGCACAGGCAGTTTCAGTCCTAGTTTTGCGTTTAATCCTATATTTGATCCTACATTTGGCGGAACACAGCAGGGAACTGGTACCAATACCGCTACTGTTACAACAATTTCTACTGCATCGTTAGTTACATCATCGACTTACGTGCATGGTGCCGCACTTGGCGCATCTCAAAATTATATCTCAGGTACATGGGTAGTTTACGATACAAACTACAATGCTTATCCTGTAACAAATCTAGTTGTCCAACAAGGTACAACTCCTGTTACAATTTTGACATTAAACACAGCTACAGCAGTTAGCAGTTCGAGTGTTTATTATATTGCCACACAAGATATTTGGCACAGAGTTCCTTATTTAGATAACACTGGATTCCTACCAGTTGATGTTATTCCTCATCAAGTGGGCAATATTACATACAGTTACTCAACAATTACTCAAGCAGTTACCATTATTGGAACTACACAGGGTGATTTAACTTTACAACCAACTGGCCCAAATACTGTTGTTAACAGCAACTTAATCATCAATGGCGCACTAAACTTAAGTGCCCCATTAACTGTAAGCACAACAACTGCGGCCGCAGACTATACATTAAGTCCTATAGGAAATATCCTATTAACTCGTCCAGTTATTGCTTCTAGTGCTACAACTATACTTGGAACATTAATTGCCACTGCTACACTAACACATCAAATTGGTGGTATTAGTTTAGGGCCTATGATTGGCGCAAGCGGCGAATTGATTACTACAAATGTAAATCAACAAGACTTGTATATCTTACCTTACGGTGATTTAAACATCGGTGATTCAGGTAAAGCTGTTGTAACAAATATCTACGGTAATACAAACATTACAGGTAGTGGACTAATAACCGGAGACCTTATTGTTGATAACAATCTCCAGGCATTAGTATTCAAGATTCCTACGACAGATAATCACTTCCACCTATTACAAAATACAGGAACACACGATCTACAAGTAGTATCTGTAGGCAACACATATTTTAATGTTGGTGGTTCATACTTTAAAGTTAATGCAAGAATCCTTGCACCTTCATTTACTGGCCCAGCTGATACTCCGGTATCAATGCCTCTCGGTGCTACTATTAATAATGGTGCAACATTTGATAGCGCATTAACAATTCAGTCAAGCAACATTACAGCAAGTAATGGTAACACATTGACTCTAACAAGTGGTGCAAGTAGTACAGATAGTATAGTTGTTCAAACAAATAATTCATTTGGTACTATTACATTAACTGCTTCTAATGCCAGTGCAGTATTTGGTTCTGGAATTCAATTGACTGGTAACAGTAACTCTAGTCAACTAGATATCACTGATAGCGTATATGTTAAATCTGGATCTAGCACATGGAAATTTGATCAGTATGGTCGTATCATATTCCCAAATAACACCATACAGGTTACCGCGTTTACTGCCGATCCAACATTAGATGGCTTGACCGTAACTAATATTACAACATTAAATCAAGTTACAGTACAGACAACAGCTACAGTGAACGGTCAGTTGTTTGTAAACAACACAGCAACAATTAGCCAAAACTTGTTTGTATCAGGTAGTGCAACTATTAGCGGAAACTTAACAGTATTAGGTGCTAGCACAATAGTAAACTCAACAAGCACAGCGGTACAGGACGCAGTTATTGATATTGGTGGCGGTCCTAACGGAACAATGCTAACTGCTAACGATGGCTTAGACAAAGGTCTCGTTCTTCATTATTTTAGAACACAGGCTACACGCATGTTCCTAGGACGTGATGCAGTTAGTGGTAGACTACAATTACGTGATAATATTGATCCAGGAGTTGGACCATCTGCAAACAGTGATTTTACTTCAGGCGGTGTTTGGGGTGGAGCTACTTTTGGTAGCTTGATCCTAGCTGGCGGACAAAATGCAACAGGATACAACAATGGCACAGGCGACTTGCAAATTGCAGGTGGTGCGGCCATTAGCGGTGACTTATGGGTTGGTGGTAGCCTAAATCTACAAGGAGGCGACATCACTATTGGTAGTGCTACATTTGACAATGGATTAACTGTTGCAGGTAGCGCAAGTCCTAATACAAAATTCTTCACTGTTAACACAGGCGGAATAACGCCAAGCAATACTTTTGTTGTAGATAGTGCAACAGGTAATACACAGATTTTTGGAACATTACAGGTTAATGGTACAGGATTAATTTCCGGTGCAGTCAACCTACAAAACACGTTGAGTGTTGCTAATGATTTCAGCGTAAACACAAACAAATTCACAGTAGCCAGTGCAACAGGTAATGCTTTAATTGCTGGAACATTGGGAGTAACTGGTGCAGTCAACCTAAGTAACAACTTAAACGTTGGTGGTACTTTTGACATAGGTAACAATAAGTTCTTAGTTGTAGCTAGTTCTGGTAATACAAGTATCGCAGGTAATATTGTTTCAAGTGGAACATTTGCTCTAGCTAGTGATTTCAACGTTAACGTTAACAAATTTAATGTACAAGGTTCTACAGGTAACACAGGTGTTGCCGGAACATTGAACGTAACTGGTGCAACAGGACTATTAAGCACATTAAACGTAACTGGTGCTACACAGCTTTCATCAACATTGAATGTAACTGGCAATTTAGACGTAGGCGCTAATGTGTTTACAGTCAACAGCGCAAATGGAAATACAGTAGTACAAGGTACATTAACAGTAACTAACTCTGTGTTGTTTAACAGCGGTCTAACAGTACAAGGTGCCGCATACTTAAATTCACTAGCCAACGTAGCAGGTAATTTCTCTGTTAACACAAATCAATTCACAGTATCTAGTGTAGATGGTAGCATTGCTACTAATGGTAATGCCAATGTAAATGGTAACTTAATATTACAAGGTACAGCTACCGTATATGGTTCTTTAGGAGTATCGCAAGCTGTTACATTAAATTCAACTCTAGCAGTTGCCAGTGATTTTAATGTTAATTCAGGGTTATTTACAGTTACAGCATTGAATGGTAACACAGGTATCGCAGGTACACTATCTGTAACTGGAGCAAGCTCATTAAGTAATTCTTTATACGTTGTAGGCGCTGTTACATTGAACAGCGGACAGACTGTACAAGGACAAGTAGCATTTAACAATCCAACAAACAGTTCTAATACACAAACAGGTTCATTGGTTGTAGCTGGCGGTGTTGGTATTGGACAAAATGTAAACATTGGTGGAAGCCTATATGTTTCTAACGGTATCATATTTGGTGCTGGCGTACAAATGGCTGGTAGTTTACAACTAGCAGGCAATAAATTTACAGTAAGTTCTTCAACAGGTAACACAGTTATCGCAGGAACATTACAGTTAGGCAGTGACTTTGCAATCAATACAAATCAATTCACAGTACAAGGGTCTACTGGTAATACATACGTTGGTGGCACACTACAGATCAATAACAATACAACTATTGCTGGTACAGAAATCATTACTGGACCAAATAGTGTTGCTAATACATTAGTTGTTAAAGGGTTTACAACAGGCGATCAAATACTAATAGGAACAAATCCTACAGCAGGACAAGGTATTAAGCTATCTATTTCAAATGCCGCAAATAGTGCGTATGCGCCGCTTAACATATATTCTAGCGCAGTTAACTACAACCTAAATGGTAATCCACAATTAACAATTAGTTCAACTGGTGTTGTTAATATGCTAAGTGCTACTGCTAGCACAAGTACTAACACCGGTGCTTTACAAGTAACTGGCGGAGTTGGTATAGGTGGATCTGCAAACATAGGTGGATCTGCAACAGTTGGTGGAAGCCTAATAGTAACAAACAATGTTCAAGCAGTACAAGGACAATTTAGCGGTAACGTAACTGATAATAATCAACGTGTTCTAGTTAATGTTGTACCAAGTGGTAGCAGTGGCATTAATATCAGCAACCTAACTAAGACAGGTAGTACAGTAACATTTACAATTAACAACTTGGGTGTTAACACATTAGCTGGAACAACAAATAATATTGTTGTTAGTCAGTCAACAGGATCAGTAACAGTCAATCTAGGCACTACAGGTACAGCAGGAACTTATGCTTATGCAAGTAGCCTAACAACAGATCAATTTGGTCGCGTTCTCAGTGTAACTGCTAATACAGCGACAGGTACTGGTCCTAGTGTATTGGCAACAAGTCCTACAGTTAACACTCCTACAATAGTTGGTCAATTTACTGCAACAGGATATACAGGTTATCTATACGGTAACGGTAGTGGCGCAGTAACAGCAAGCACAACATTGCCAGGAGCAGTTGTGACTGGTACAGTTCCAGCCGCATACACAGCTACAGTCTTAACAGCTACACAAAACTTTAGCCTAAGTGGAGACGTAAGTAGTCCAACAGTTGGATTTAACGGTACGGCAGGTGTTATCCTTAATGCCACATTGGCTACTGTTACACAAGGTAGTGGCAATAATTTTGTTAAGATAGCGTTAGATACTAAGGGTCGCGTAGTTGGTAACTCAGCAGTTACAGCGTTAGATGTTGTTAACACTATCGGTGCAACATCAGTACAAAATGCTAGCCAACTATTAACATCAGTTGCTACATCAAATACAAATTTCTATAGTTCATTTGTTTTAGGTAACAGCAGTTATCAAACAAATTGGGTATATCCTGGACATACATTCAATCCTGGCACAGGTGTACTAACATCACCCGCTATGGCAGTAACAGCTACTACAGCCGCTAGTTCAACTAGCTCAGGTGCTTTACAAGTAGCAGGCGGTGTTGGCATAGGTGGCGCACTATGGGTAGGCGGTTCAACATATATTGCGGGCGATTTGATCGTCGACGGTAATCAAACATTTGTTAACTCAACAAACATCCAAACAGGCGATGTAGGTTTATACTTGTCAACAGCAAGCATCAATGCCGCAATAGCAGTTAATTCTGGTATCTATATCGGTCCAACTAGCCAAGTATATGCTAGCTTTACATTTGATGGAAACTCGGGTAGTCCTACTCCAGCAGGATGGAAGAGCTCCGCTAGTATCAATCCAACAGTCAATGGGTATTTTGGTTTAGGTACTGGTGCACTACAGTGGGCAAACCTATATGCTACGCAAGTATATGATAACAATAATCGTGTACTAACAAATATTTCTCAAGGTACTGGTACTGTTATTGTTTCAACAGGTGCTACAACTAAAGCCATCTATCTAAGTCCAGCTACAACTTCAGTAATGGGTGGAGTTAAAATTGGAACAGGTCTAAGTGTTGCAGTAGATGGTACATTAAGTACAAACGCTAGTGCGATTGCTACAGCAACAAATACATCGTTGGGTGTTATTAAAGTAGGTAGTTATCTATTAGCTAGCGGAGATGGTTCTGTATATCTACCACAACCTATCTATACAACAGCAACAGTTACATTCAGTACAGCAACAGTTACGAACGGGTTGACTGTTAATAATTTAACTGCCAACAGCTCAATATCAGTAGCAGGACAACTGACTATTGCAGGTTCAACTCTAGAAGCTAGCAACGGAACTAACTTGACATTAGATAGTGGTTCTTCCGCAGGCGATGGCATATCTATTAACTTATTAAATGCCACAGGCTCATTGAGTTTGTTAGACGCTGTAGGAGATGGTCTACAAATATCCCCAGGCGAAATACAACTAACAGGTGGTAACGGCAGTAGCGTACTATTAATGGGAACTTCTAATGTTACCCTTCAAGCACAGTCTACACAAGTTAATCCGTGGGCGTTTGGTGCTAAAGCAATAACATTCCCAGATTTATCTGTACAAATAGGTGCGGCAATAAGCGCAACAGTTACAGCTACTAACCTAGCATTAGGCTACGTTAAACTAGGTAACAACGTTTACGGCGCCGGCGATGGAACTATTAGTGTGCATACAGCTACTAACGCGGCCGCAGGTGCTGTTAAGATTGGTGCAGGCATCTATGTATCCGCAGACGGTACAATCAGTATTCCAGCAGGCGGTGGCGGTGTTGCAAGCATTTCAGCAGGTACTGGCACACACATTACAGCGTCAACAGGTAACGTTGTTATCTATGTTGGCCAAGCAGTTGAAACAACTAGCGCAGTAACATTTGGTAGCGTAACATCAACAGGCAACGTAACAGACAACGGTAACAGAGTTATTACAAGTGTAACTCCAACAGCTGGTGGTGCAATTAACATCAGCAACTTAACAAGTTCTGGTCCAAGTGCATCGTTTACAATCAACAATTTGGGTGTAACTAGTTTAACTGGTAGCACAAACATTAACGTAAGTCAGTCAACTGGTTCTGTTACTGTTAGCCATAATACATTCAGCAACTTTGTTGTTGGTAACGTAACATCAACAGGTACAGTTGCGGCTCCTACAATTAATGATAACGGCAACCGAGTTATTACAAGTGTGACTCCAACTGCTGGTACAGCAATTAATATTAGCTCTGTAACAACTACAGGCCCTGCAAGTAGCTTTACTATCAATAACTTAGGTGTAACAGCTTTAACAGGTGCTCCAACTATTAAAGTTTCAGCAAGCACCGGATCTATTACAATTACAGACGTAGGTGTAACAGCAATCCAACCAGGCACTGGTATTACAGTCAATGCTAATACAGGAAGTGTAACAGTAACCAACGCAGGTGTACTGACATTTAACGGCAGTTCCGGCAACGTATTTGGTGTTGGATCTGCAACAGCAGGAACAGGTATATCTGTAAGTGCTTCAACAGGATCTGTAACAATTACCAATACTGGTGTTACAGCATTCAATGGTGCTACAGGAAGCATACTAGGTGTTAACTCTGTTAACGCAGGCACTAACGTTGCGGTATCTGCAACTACTGGTTCAGTAACTGTTAGCGTACCTAACATTGGTGTTACAGCAGTTAACGGATCAACTGGCTCAGTATTAGTTGTAAGTTCTGTAACAGCAGGCACAGGTATCAATCTAAGTGCAAGTACTGGTTCTGTAACAATTACTAATATTGGTGTACAAACAATCACAGGTACTGCTAATCAGGTAATAGTTAACGCTAATACAGGAAGTGTAACATTAACTACTCCACAGAATATTGGTACAAACAGTAGTCCAACATTCTTAGGCCTAACAACAACTGGTACAGTTTCATTAACTGGTGGTCAAGTTACAATTGGCGCAGGCACAGCAGGTACGATTGATAACATGGTTATTGGTGCAACTACAGCTACTACTGCTCGAGTTACAGGATTAACAGTTGGCTATGCAAGCGTAACATCTACACCATTTACTGCTACTAACAGCACATATATAATCGGAGTCAACCACACCGGTGCAACTGCAATTACATTGCCAACTAACACAGCCGGTAGATCGATTACAATTAAAGATGAAAGCGGTGCGGCCTCTACTAACCCAATCACAATTACTCCTCCATCGGGAACTATTGATGGGCAGGCTAGTTTGACTCTAGCAATAAACTACGGTGCATACTCATTGTATTGCAGTGGTTCTAACTGGTTTATAATTTAAGGAATAGATAAGAATGTCATACTCACCACAATCGTTTTTAACAGCTACATCAACTTCTCTAGGTGGAGTTGAAGTAGGATCAGGATTATCTATTACAGGTGCTGGTCTTATAAGTAACGCAGGTGTTACTGGAATAACAGGTGCGGCTACTATTAAAGTCAGTGCGGCAACTGGTCCTGTTACAATTACAGACGTTGGTGTGTTTTCTGTTAGTGCTGGAACAGGCATCTCAGTAAATCAAAGCACAGGTAGCGTTATTGTAACCAATGCAGGTGTCACAGCATTTAACGGAAGCACAGGTGCAGTATTGGGAGTCGCTAGCATTACAGGTACAAGCAATCAAATTACAGCAAGCGCAAGCACTGGAGCAGTTACATTAAGTCTACCCCAGTCTATTAATACAACCAATACTCCGCAGTTTGCCGGGTTAAAATTAACTGGTGTGTTCACAGCAACTAACTCAGTTGAATTATACACTAGTCCTAGTATCAGTGCTAATGCAGTAACTCTTGATTTTACAACAGGCAACATATTTGCTTTAGCTAGTAATGCGGCCAATATCACTGCTAACTATACAAACGTTCCTACCACAACAGGACAAGTTATTGCTACATCATTGATTATTACACAAGGTGCAACCGCATATATTCCAAGCGCAGTTAATATTAACACAGTAAGCCAAACTATCAAATGGCAGGGCGGAACACCTCCAACAGGCAACATTAATAAGACCGATATTGTAAGTTTCACATTCATTTGTAACGGAACTACTACTCCTACCGTCATTGGTAGTTTATCAACTTACGGATAATCTATGCCTAGACTAGGACAATTTACAGCTAGATCCTTGCATGGAGTAGGAGCATCGATAACCGTTATTAGCGATTCTAGAAGTAGCACTTTCTTTTTTAATCTTTTTCAAACCCCGTTAGGTCAAGTAACCGGTGCTAGTATTGGTTATCCAAATATAGTATTGGATTCTGCTGAACGAATATATAATATAAGTAGTAATGGTACAAATTTATCAAGTTTTTATTCCGCTGGAACAGAAGGGTTAGTTTCTGTATTTGATTCATCAGGAAATTTAATTCAATCAAATAGCTATGATGGAACTCGAACAGATAGTGTTAGGTATCAATTTGGCATTACCCCAGTCACATCTTATTGGAATACTAGCGATAGTCGACTATACACTTTTAATACTAGCAACGCAAGCGGCGGCAGTAGTCAAATTAGTAGAAATGCCATTTTTTACTCTATGTCAACTTCTTCTGCGGTTCCAATTAATCTTACCAGTATTCAAGTACAAGTAGGTGGTATAGCTGTAGATACTTTTTCACGCGGGCTAGCATATTACAATCCTACAAATAATTTTTATGCATCTGTAAATTTAACAGATCCTACATCATCTAAACAAGTAGCAGGCATGTTACTTATGAGTGCAACTGCAACTACTGTTGCATCAACATTTAAGACATTTTTCAGATTTAACACACAAACTTCTTGGGATCACGTAACAGGACCTGTGTGCTATAACGCTACATCTAATAGCGCCTATGTGTTAGGATCTGCATTTAATTCAAATACATACAATAGCGGAACTTTATATCTAAATCAACTTTCTATTGGATCGGCTTCGATTGCATCTACGCAACTTATAGATTTGATATCTTCTGGATTCAGTTCCTATTGGAACTTAGGTATGGTTTTTTTAAATCCAAATACCATAGTAAATCTAGCTGTTGATAACACAAATAATGTGTACGTACTTGTTGGTGTAAGTCCTATTGCAAGCGGATTTAATACCAATTATGCTTTTGTATTATTAAAAATTAATGCTGGGGTGTTGTTATGGACAAAATTAATCAGTCCGCAAAATGGAACACCTTCTAATTCAAGTGCCAATTTAATCTTTGGATCTGATGGATATTTGTATATGTCATTTGATGTCTACGATTCCACTGAAACTTTAGAAAGTTCTATCTATTTTTATAAATTTGACACTTCTGGAAACGTAGTATGGCAAAGAAATTTATCTAATATATCTGGAGCATCGGATACCGCAGGCGTAGATTATTTTACAACAATGTGTTCATTAACACAGGGTTCTTCTAGCGGTAATCTATACGCGGCAATGAATATTAATTTTGCTGTTACTGCAACTATGCCTGTATTACTCCCGTCTGATAGTGTAACACCGTTATTTGCTCGCGCAAGCCAATATAGTGCTATTGTAAAAATACCTAGTGACGGTAGTGGAGTTAGCACAACCGCTTATGGTAATTTTTTAAAGTATCGTAATAATAATCCTTACGGATATACTGTCTCAACTCTTAGCAATACCTGGACATCTTTGACTACTGTTTCCACAATACCTTATACATATAGTGGTCTTCTTATAACCGATGTTACTACATTTAATGCAACATCTGCTACTAGTGTTTCTGCATTTAGTGCCGCACGAGCAAACAAAACAGGATTAACAACATTGTCTACATGGCAAGGAACTGTATTCTATGCCTACAACGGAACTAACACCGTTAGATCGTTAGACAGCGGTAATACTTGGTCAAATTATGGTACGGGTCTAGCAAACTATAAAACAGGATGGTCTACGATACAAGAAGAACAGTATATGATGGTTGCAGATAATTCAAACAATATTCACTGGACCACCTCTACAAATATAAGAACTGGCTTGTCTTGGTTTACTGCAACTATAACAAGTCCGGTAGTAGGAAGTATTACAAAATTACATGGTTCCACATACGGTATTCTAGGTGTTGCGTTAGTACCGAGTTCGTCAACTGTTTATATTAGCACAACTAATCCACCAACAACTTGGTCAAAATTATCTGGATATTGCCCAGATGCGGTATGTAGTTCCAATTTTTATATGGTAGGTGTCAGTAATACCGGAACTACAGGTGCATATCTTTCAGAGTTGAGTCCCACAGCGTGGACCCTAATTACCCAAATTTATGCCAGCAAATTAATTTCACAAAATAGTGCATATTGGGTTAGTGTAAGTGATACTGGATATGGGCAATCTATGCCATTAGGAACACCCTCTGCCTGGACAGATCTAGGAAGAATAACCTCAGACGGCGTAACGTTTGTCGGTCTACAAGCAGGATATTATACTCCATTATTACTAGTTGGGTATAGCGGATACACTACAAACGTGTACATGATAGGGTTTGACAATAATTCTAATACACTTACTGGAATTAATAGTAAAATTTCTACGATTGCTAATTTTCAAGTTCAGCACTTTACGCAAAACTCGGGAGTTTTCTTAATGTCGGGCGTCAACAGTTCGAGTGTATCACAAATATATGTATCGTATGATTTTGGATACAATTGGACCTTACAAACTAATACCAACGGGCCGACGGGTACTAATGTTACTAGCATAATTGGTAAGAATAACTGGTCTCAATATTAACCTAGCTTTAAATTCCCCAGTTTTACCATAAATACTGTTTAGTTAAGCTAGCCGCGAGCAGAATTTTAGGTAAAAAACACTATGACAACAAGAATATTTCAAGGTAAACTAGTAGAAGAAACAGATATCGGTATTGTACTGCGTCCCGGTGAAATATCAGTAGATACTAACACTGGTTTGCTTTATATTCATGACGGTACAACTCCGGGTGGTAAACCAATATTACAGGGTGCTGTAGGACCAACAGGTCCGCAAGGCCCAGTAGGCCCGCAAGGCCCTGCAGGACAACAAGGTAGTCAAGGTCAGGGCGGAAGTGGCGGTACAGGAACTAACTATGGTATTGTTACTTCTAGTACAGAAATTGTTATTACTACAGACTACCTAGGACAACAAAGTGGGTTGTTAGGGCATATTCTTAATATTCCTCTGAACACACTTAATCAAGAAATTCAATCAGGTTGGACAGTACTATTTGCTGATGGTCAAACAACAGCAACAGTAGGTTCCGCATATACAAACGGCGACCACATTACTCTAAACCTAAACGTACCAGGTGGCAGTATATTTGTACAGCCAGCATATCCTATCACAGTTATTGGTACTACAACACTAGGTGCAACAGCTACCAACGTTGTTATTCCTGGCTTTGGACTCGTACTAAATTCAGATGGTACTCTAAGCGTAAATTCTGCAACCATCCAAGGCCTGCTACCTGTATTTGAAATTTCAGGTAATCCTGGCATTACTACTATTGATAATAATTTACAAGTTATGGGTGTTGTGGCGGCCACAGCAGTAACAGTCAGCAACTTTATTTCATTCCCAGATGGCACTGTTCAAACAACAGCCGCACTAAGTGGTAGTCTAGGATTTGGTCTACAACGAAACGGCGATGGAACTATCAGTGTTAATTCTACTACAATCCAAACACTACTGCCTATCTTAGAAATCGCACAAAACAGCACATCAACAACTGTTATTGACAACAATACAATCATTCAAGGTGTGCTAGGAGCACATGCTCTAACAGTTACCAATGCTATCTACTTCCCAGATGGCACAGTACAAACAACAGCCGGTGGCGGTAGTGGCGGTACTGGTAATGGTTGGGAACTAACATCAGGTACACATGTACTAAGCCTAAATTCTGCCGGTACAGTTTCTATTCCAAATATATTTCCAAGATCGTTTGTGGCAATATTTGATGGCGACCATTATCACATACCAGGAGGCTTTAGAGCATTTGGCGGTGGTGGTGGCGAAGGCGGTGGTGGGTATTATACAGCCACAGTTACCTTCTCAATAGTCAACGGCGCAGTTGATACAAGTATAACACCAATTCCTAATCCAAGCAATCCTGGATATGTATCAGGCGACTATTTCAACTTTACAGAAGCAGATCACGGCATTCCTGGATATGTCATTTCTATTGAATTCCAAAACGCTTATACAGACCCAGTTGAACTTGCTGTTAGTCCACCTCCAGGACTGAATCTAGGTGCCGCATTAGTATTTCCAGACAGTTCAATACAGACTACAGCATTCACTGGCACAGCAACATCGTTAGCCAACGGTGGACCTAGCGTCACAGTAGACAATTACGGTAATCTCACTGCTCCGGGTAATGTAACTGCGGCTGGATTCGTTACTACTGGAAGTATTGTTATACCTAATAATGGATCAGCAGGTAGTATCTACTCACAAAACGGTTTAGGTAATATATATTTTAATACCGATAATAGTCTCTTATTCATCATAACAGGAACTTACCAAACTTCATTTAATGCCGATGGTACTACACAGTTAGGCGGGGGATATATATTCCCTAACACACAAGGAACTCAAGGACAGGTATTAGTCTATGACCCAGCCGGCAATGGCGACTATAAACTAAGATGGCAAAATGGCACATCGATTATTCAATCATCAACAGCACCAGCAACAACTTCGACCAGCACCCTATGGTATGATACAGTGGGTGGACGTAGTTATGTTTATTTTGACAATTCATGGGTTGACGCAAGTCCTATAGCAACAGCTTCTGCAACTACATCAACTCTAGTCAATGGCAGTTATCACTTTACACTAGGTGTCGATGGTACTATAAACTTCAGTCCAGCAAGCAACGGCAAGGGTGTACTACAAACTACAGCCGATCTATGGTTTAATGCCAACGGTGCAGTATACAACTTTGGCGCAGATGGTAGTCTAACATTCCCAGACAATACACACCAAACCACAGCATATCCTGGAACTAAAATTGGTGGCGCTGTCAACATTGGTACAACAAGCAGTAATATCTTTATACCAAATACAAACACTCAAGCCCTAGGATTAATAAACAGTCTAGCCGGTGTTTATATTGAAGCAGGAACACCTCAAAAAGTTTGGCAATTTAATACAGATGGTACCCTAACACTACCTGGAAGTTTAACTGGTGATTCTGTATCTATACAAGGTGCTCCTGTTACTATAACTATCACAGATAATAGCGGACTGGTTTGGGGTGGCGCACTTGGTACATATACGAGATTAAATGGTATAACACCACCCAAGTGGGCACCTGCTAACTATAACCCCGGCAGTGATTCTTCGATCACGTACGATGGCGGTTGGCAACTGAACAATCCAAACTTTGGACATCCTGTATATGTAAACACCGGCTCACTAACCAACCCGTCAGCTACATGGGATCCTGATGTACAATTTGGTCTCGGATCCGGCAACCCAGCAGGTGCTTATTCTTATAATAATTGGACCTTTGGCACAGATGGTTCTTTTACAGCTCCTGGTCCAATCTATGGTGGCGTCAACACTATAGGCCTCGCAACTCCGGCTCCTTTGAATCTAAACAATACAGGGCCAGTAGGTCAAGTTAAAACACAATTAAACTTGATCAATACCGCGGGCAACGCAGGTACTGGTAGTGCTATTGATTACTTTACCTATGTTGATCAAGGTAACGGTTTACCTGGTGCTAGACTACAGGCCGTAGATGATAATGCCTATAGTGCTAATTTCAGTATAGCATTAAAGGGTAAAGGAAACACTGGCAATAACGGATTAACAACAGTATGGACCTTTGGCAGTGACGGTACGCTAACATTCCCAGATACTACAGTTCAGACAACAGCGTTTACAGCATCATCGTATATCAGCAAAGCAACGCTACAATCGATAATTTCAACATGCACAAGTTTTACAGAGTTCAAGAACGCAATACTTGGACTTTAATTAAATATGATAAACAGGATCAACTAAGATGGCAATATTAAACTTTCCAAACACCCGACTAGACGGTAGCCCTTTACAGGCAGGCGATCAATACACAGGTGACAATGGCGTTACCTATATATTTGATGGTGTCAAGTGGGTAGGACATGCTGTCGCACAGCCTGCAGGCACAAATTCCATCACAAATGCAGGACATACTGTTCAAGTTGATTCTAGCGGTAATCTTATTATTCCTACAGGCGCTACGATCATATACGAAAGTGGTGCACCTGTTGTTACAGTTGGCGGCAGTGCTACTACCAGTACTTTAATTAACGGAAGTTATACTGTCAGCATAGGTAATGATGGTAAGTTCCAATCTAATAATACTACTATTACAAGTTTAGATCTGCGTGACGCCAGCGGTGCTGGCTTT
>Ga0208741_10000413_pt1 | contig 21129 bp, 31 predicted proteins | sample CryBogCBE03Jun09_FD_184576 | JGI IMG/M metagenome (GOLD analysis project Ga0208741, IMG submission 184576) | Freshwater microbial communities from Crystal Bog, Wisconsin, USA - CBE03Jun09 (SPAdes) | ecosystem: Environmental > Aquatic > Freshwater > Lake | place: Crystal Bog, Wisconsin, USA...
CTGCGTTTGTTGGGCGTTGCAAAAGGTGTTAACTTGAATGCCGTTGCTTTTACACCAGTACCAGTAAATAACTCTACAACGTACTTGCCACAGACTATGTTAGTGACCAACGTCAACAATGCAGGTTCTGCAGTTGCGTTGACAACTACCACAGCTATGAGCATCACAACTACAAACGTAGGTTCACCAACAGGTTTGTTCCCAGCGCTGACAACGACTCAGATCGCAGCATTGGCTACAGCACCGCTTGGCGTTTCATTGTCAACAGCATCAGCTAATACACCAGCTCTACAAGGTCAAACTTTGTACGTTGATGTAACTGCTGCATCTGGCGCAACTGGAACAGGTGACGTTTATGTTTATGGCTACGACTTCAGCTAATTCAAGTTGAAATTAAGAAGGGTCACCCTCAAAAGGGGTGACTTTTTCTCTTTTTAAAGTACAATTAACCTATTTCCAAAGGAAAAATCATGTCATCTACTACTCTTGCCCGTGGAAACGCTCACGAAACGTTTTACATCGCACCATCAATTACACCAGCTCAAGTTGCGGCTAGTACAACAGCTGTTCAAACTTTCAATATCCCAGGTCTTTTGACTACCGATTACATTCAATCGGGTGGTTATATTGCAAACCAAACAACGGGTATTTTTATTGCTGAATCTGATTGTTTAACCAATGGCGTACTAACTATTCAATTCGGTAACGTAACTACATCTCCAGCTACTCCAGCGGCAGGTGTTTACGAATTCCAAATTGTGCGTTATGAAGGTCCAGCACCATTGAATGCGGCTTAATCATGGCAAACACAAGCGTTTTTAGACCAGTTGGTCCATCTTATGCTGTTGCTGTCTCAACAACCGCATCAAATGCTTTGACCGTAACTCCAGCGGGTAACGATCAGATCAATTATTGCGGTTTTTTAAATACATCTGCTAATCCTATTGCTTTGACAATAGCAGAGGCAAATGCTTTTAATTCGTTGACTGCTCCAGCCGCAGTACTTCCAACAGCTGGAAGTCCTACTAACACGGTAATTTTAGGCGTTGCTATGACTTCTCCAATGGTAATTGCAGTACCCCCCAACGGGTTTTCTGTAAGCGCTATTACAAGTACAGGCACAACAACGCTTTACATTACCCCAATGGCAGACCAATCATGACCAATCAAGTAGCTAATACAAATACAGCTAATACAGTGTTACTTAGCACTTATTCTACACAACCAGTTATTGCAAGCGGTTTTGGTACTTCCCCTGCGCTTAAAGGCGTAACACCAAACTGTTTTGCGGTGACTGTTGGTAGTGGTGGTGCTGCATCAGGCACTTTAACTTTACCAGCTGCGCCAAACGGTTGGATGGTTGTTGCTAATGATGTAACATCTGGTTCAAGCCTATTTTTGCAACAAACTGCTAGTAGCACCACATCAGTTACTGTAACTGGTTACGGAATTACTACAGGACTTGCAGCAAATATGTCTGCTGGTGATGTGATAGTCATGACTTGCATCCCATACTAATGAATGCCCCTGCCTTAACCGTTGATCAGAATATACTGCCAGTACAGGCATACTTCGATGTGTTCGGAAACTTTCAGACGTTTTTAGGCCAGGGGCGTCCTTTTTATGCTACTTTTAATCCAGTTCAATCTGGTCTAACAATAACAAATAGCACAATTGATAGCACTGTTATTGGTGGCACAACCCCATCAAATGCTACTTTTCTAAATGTAGCTACAACAACAGGCTCGATTAGCACAGCCCCATCTAATTCTACGGACTTAGTCAATAAAGCCTATGTAGACATGTTTGTCCAAGGTTACGCAATCAAGGCCGAGTGCCAGGTTGCTACAACTGTAAACATCACGTTATCTGGTTTGCAGACAATTGACGGTTACACGATTCTTTCTGGTGATCGAGTATTGGTTAAAAACCAAACCAACCAGGCAAACAATGGTATTTATGTCGCTGCAGCAGGCGCATGGTCTAGATCTGCGGATGCTAATACTTACGCCTCATTGGTTAGCGCATTTGTATTTATTCAAAACGGCTCAACTCAGCAAAATTCTGGTTGGGCTTGTACAATTTCTGCAGGTGGTACATTAGGTGTAACACCAATTACCTGGTCGCAACTCGCAAGCGCAACATCTTATTTTGCAGGCACAGGGCTTACGTTATCAGGATACACGTTTAGCATTACTGCGGTCGGCACAGCAGGCACTTACGGTTCTGCCAGTAGTGTTCCAGTATTTGTGACAAATTCGTCAGGCCAGCTTACATCTGTCACGAACACGTCAATTTCTATAGCGCCCAGTCAAATAAATGCAACAATTCCTAATTCTGGGTTAACCAACAGCTCAATCACAGTAAATGGATCTGCAATTTCTCTTGGTGGGTCTGCAACTGTCACGGCAAACACAACAAATGCGTTGACCATTGGCACAGGTCTGTCAGGCACGTCATTTAATGGCAGTTCAGCAGTAACGGTCGCAATTGCAAATACTGCGGTGTCTGCGGGAAGTTACACATTGGGCAACTTTACGGTGAATGCTCAGGGTCAACTCACAGCTGCTTCTAGCACGTCAACGACTGGAACTGGTAACGTAGTATTGGCAACAAGCCCTACGCTTGTAACGCCTGCTTTGGGTACTCCCAGCGCACTTGTAGGCACAAACATTACAGGTACTGCAAGCGGACTAAGTATTGGCGGTAACGCTGCAACTGCCACATTATCAACAAACATTGCTGGAGGATCTGCTTATGCCTTTCCGTATCAAACGGCTGCGAGTACGACTGCGTTCCTTTCGGCAGGCACTTCGGGCCAAATTCTACAGACTCAGGGCGCAGGCTCTGCACCAACCTGGGTAAGCCAGTCTACTTTATCTGTCGGTACAGCAACTAACATTGCTGGTGGCTCGGCAAGTGCGATTGCATACAATAGCGCAGCAAGCACAACCACATTCTTAACGCTTGGCACGTCTGGTTACGTTTTGACCGCAGGTGCAAGCGCCCCACAGTATGTTGCACAATCTACTCTGGCGGTGGGTACTGCAACAAACCTGGCTGGTGGTATTGCAAGTCAGATACCTTACCAAACTGGCGCAGGCGCAACATCTTTTATTGCAAATGGCACAACTGGGCAGGTTTTAACGTCAAATGGCACAAGCGCCCCATCATGGACAACCCCAACTGCTTATGCAACTGTGACTGATGACACAACCACAGCAGGCACAAGATACTTGCTTTTTGCTAACCAAACCAGTGGAAATTTGTCAACTGAGTACACCAGTTCAACCAAATTAACCTATTATCCTAGCACTGGATGTATTACAAATGGACTTAATGGAGGTACTTTCTAATGGAAATCACATGGAAAATATCAGAAATATCTGCTGAAAATGGGCTAATTACCCATGCCAAATACTTTGTAACTGCCACTGAAGATGAAAAAAAAGTAGAAACTGAAGGCAATTGGTGGTTTCAAAATCCTGAGATTAAAGTGCCTTTTGAACAAGTTACTGAACAAATGGTAGCTAGTTGGATTGAGGCTGAAACCATGAAAGATGGGGTAAATATTATTACTTCTAGACTGCAAGAACAGTTAAAATCATTGGAAAAGCAAGCTGTAATTCCTCCTTGGATGCCTCAAGTTTTTACACCTAATATTTAAAAATGGCACAAACCAATTACACTCCCATAATACTGTATAACTCTGGTACTACAGGGAATACTCCATCTACTAGCAATTTGGCTAGTGGTGAATTGGCTATTAACTATACTGATGGAAAATTATTCTATAAAGATAATTCATCAACACTTCAAGTAATTGGTTGGAAGACAACTCCCACAACTGCTGGAGGAACTGGCTTAACAAGCTATACAGCAGGAGATTTGCCTTATTATTCCTCTGGTTCTGCATTATCAAAACTTGGGATTGGTACAAGTGGTTATGTATTACAGTCTAATGGCTCTGCACCTACTTGGGTAGCTCAATCTACTTTGTCTGTTGGAACAGCTACAAATGCTACAAATACAGCAATTACAGATAATACAAGTTCATCTGCTACTTGGTATCCAACAATTGTTTCTGCAACAACTGGCAATTTACCTCAAACAACATCTAGCACTAAATTAAGTTTTGTACCATCTACAGGAATTTTAACTGCCACTGGATTTGCTGGTGCACATAATGGAACTGTAGGGGCAACAACTCCATCCACAGGAGCATTTACAACTCTTTCAAGTTCAAGTGATGCAACTTTGCATACTTTAACAGTTGGTCTTGGTGCTAATAGTGTTTCTACAAATACAACATTTGGCTATCAAGCAATGTCAACCACTTCAAATGGTGGTAATACTGCAATAGGCTATCAAACTATTTATAACTTAACAACACAAAATAATACTGCTGTTGGTTATGGTGCTCTTTATGGTGCTAGTGGTGGTTCTGGAGGAGGGCAAAATGTAGCTGTTGGCTACAATGCTGGTTCTACCTTGAATTCAAATTCAAGTTGGACTGTAATGTTAGGACCAAATACTCAGCCTAACAATGGTAGTGATAATACTGAAATTGTATTAGGAACAAACCCAAGTGCAACTGTAACAGGGAAAGGTGGTAATACTTTTTTTGTTTATGCCAATAATTCAGGATCATCTGCTACTGGAGGAAGTTATTTCAATGGTGCAAATTCTTTATCATGGTCTGTTACTTCAGATCAAAGCATTAAAGAAAATGTAGTGACTATAGCATCTGGTCTTTCAGTAATTCTTCAATTAAATCCTGTCACTTTTGATTACATATTAACAAAACAATCTGATGTTGGTTTTATTGCTCAACAATATCAAACAACACTGCCAAATCAAGTTTTTGAACATGATGCAAGTCCTGCTGAACAGGAATTAACAAATAAAACAAAGTTATTAGGTATAAATCAAAATTTAACTCCATATTTAGTCAAATCAATACAGGAATTAAATGCAACAATCACAACAATGCAAGCGGCTCTGAAGGCAGCTAACATAGCAGGATTTTAAGGAATAAAAAATGACAAATCCAGTAGTAAATTTTTCTCCTTTTGCAGGTGCAGGAGCACAATTTTTTGATAACAATGGTGTTCCTTTGGCTGGTGGTTTTCTTTATACATATTTAGCAGGAACAACAACACAACAAGCTACTTATACAACTCCTGTTGCTAATATTGCTAATGCTAATCCAATTGTTTTAGATGCATCTGGTAGAACAACCCAAGAAATTTGGTTAGTCAATGGATATGCTTATAAATTTGTTTTGCAGAATTCAAGTGGTTCACAAATAGGTAGTTATGACAATATACCATCAACATCTACAAATTTAGCAATTATTAATGATGCAAGTAGTATCTCTTATGAAGAAGGATATACAGTAACTGCTGGAAATTTTGTTGTAGGAAATACATATTTAATTACTTCAGTTGGGACTACAAGTTTTACAAGTATTGGAGCTACAAGCAATACAGTAGGTATTTTATTCACTGCTACTGGTGTTGGTTCAGGAACTGGAACAGCTAAACTTTCTAGGACAGTACAAACAAAATTACAAGAAAATGTATCAGTTAAAGATTTTGGAGCTGTTGGTAATGGAACAACAGATGATACTGCATCAATTCAAGCCTGCTTAAGTTCTGGTGCTACTTCAATTACTTTTCCTAGTGGAACTTATTTAATATCTTCAACTTTAAGTATTCCAGGTTCTATAACACTTTATTTCAACCAAGTAACATTAATTGGTCATTTTAGTGGTTATTTAATGAAAATTGTTTATCCAGGAAATATTACATTTGTTGGATCATTAACATTAGCTGACACAAATTCTTCTGTTACTGGATCATCTTCTGTAATCACAAGTGGAATTACATTTGGTGATGATGTTTCAAATGCAGTTCATAATGTTAATACAATTCCCTGCAATATATATGCTACTCAATTGTTAACAGCCTTTTACATAGGTTATAACTGTTATTCAAATTCATTTGGTGTTTTAAGTTCATACAATTGTGGAAATGCAACTACTCCAGCAGTGCAATTTTCTTCTCTTGGTGGAACAAATGATATTCATATTAACAAGTTAGAAATTGTTGGTATTAATAATTCAACTTGGAATGGACAAGGTTTATTAGTAAATAGTGGATATGGCATAACCATAGATCATTTCCATCTTGAGTCTATCTATAATGCTCTTGGAGCAACTTTTAATACTTGTAATGCCACAATAAATGGTGGATATTTTGAAAATGTAGGTGGTTTATCTGGTAGTAATGTTGTTTATGTTGGAACTACTTGCATTATTAATTTTGTTGGTGTTTTATTTAATATTCCTGTTTTAAATCTTAACTCAAAAACAAACTTTATAGGTTGTAGATTTTTAACCAATTTATTAAGCAATAATGGTAATTATGTAAATTGTGAATTTGCTAATTCAAATTATTTGTTATTAGATTTGACTGCAACTGGTTCAACAATTGATTCTTTGCCAAAATTTGGACCATCTTCAGCAATCATTCAGCCATTATCTAATAGTGGTAATTTTAGTGAATGGGGGGGAACTGGTTTCACTGGTGTACCAATTGACTATAATTTTGATGCAGGAAATCACACCATTGTTAATAATATTGATGGATATTTCCACAATAATTATTTAACATTTACATCTACAGTTACTGGATATGCTGGTGGAGTTGGTTTTGAATTACCTAATAGTTTTAAAAATCAAATAGGTTATTTTTGGGCTATTGTTCAATTGCCTGGTTCTAATACAACACTTAACCAAATTGTTGTTGGTGTTGGTGGTATGCAAGGAGCAGGAACAGGCAATTATTATCCTAATTCACAATGTATTGCAGTAACAAAAAGTGCTTATGCTGGAGATTGGGTTTTAGTAGTAATGCCTAATGTTCAATTCTGGACAAACTCATATTACAGTAATAGAGTATATTGTTGTTTTGAAGCTGTTAATGCCACAACAAATGATTATTTCAGAATAGGTGCTTTTGGTGCTGAAATTGGTGGTCTATCCTATGCTTCACTAGGAGATCAAAATATTCCATCTTCCTATTTATACAGAAGGGCTACAACATACCCAACAACAGGAACTTGGAGTGTTGGAGATCAATTTATCAATTCTGTGCCTGCTGTTGGTCAGCCAAAAGGTTGGGTTTGTACAGTAGCTGGTTCTCCAGGTACTTGGACTTCACTAGGAAATCTATAATGACAACACCTAATGACATTATTAGCAGAGCATTAAAAGATATTGGAGCTTTGGAGGCTGGTGAATCCCCAACTGCTGAAGCATCCCAAGATGCTTTTGATATGTTACAAGATATGTTAGATCAATGGTCTAATGAAGACATGATGGTGTTTTATAAAAATGAAATTATATTTCCTATTACACCTGGTCAAACTCAATATACTATTGGGCCAGGCGGTCAAATTGGTGCAACATTTACTGGAAGTATTTCTAATAATATTCTCACTATTACTAGTATCCAGTCTGGGGGCATATCTCTTGGTCAAACTCTTAGTGGAACTGGCATTACAGCGGGTACTACTATTGTTCAAATGCTCACAGGGGCGGGAAACAATGTAAATGAGGCTGGTACTTATTTATTAAATACAACTTATGCAACTCCTATAACAAGCGAGTCAATTCGTAGTTATTATCAACGTCCACTTAGACTAAATTCGTGTTTTGTTAGAATTAACACTTATTCTAATGGTCAGCCTATCACAAATGGAGGATTAGATTATCCAGTTTCTGTATTGAATATTGAGCAATACGAAATGATTGGTCTTAAGACATTAAATGGGCCTTGGCCTAAAGCTATTTATTACGAACCAACGGAAACATTGGGTAATATATATGTGTGGCCTAATCCTAGTCAGGGCGAAATGCACATATTTGTAGATCAATTATTCCAAAGATTTACAACACAATTCGACAATATTAATCTTCCACAAGGCTACAACATGGCTTTGAGGTGGTGTTTGGCTGAAAGATTAATGCCTATGTATGGTAAAGCCTCTCCTACACAAATTCAGATGATTATGAAGTTTGCTGCACAAGGTAAATCTACTGTTAAACGCACAAACATGAATCCAGCAATTGTGTCCACTTATGCTGATTCTTTGCTTGTTGGAAGACAAAAGGATGCAGGCTGGATACTTAGTGGTGGGTTCTTTAGATAATGGCTGATTTTGGCTTTGTCGGCCCCTCCTATGAAGCGGCCTCCATTTACCAGGAGGCTCAAGAGTGCATCAATTTCTACCCTGAGATTGATCCATTAAAACCTCCTGGCAGTAGAGGTGTGGTTGCCTTGTATCCAACCCCAGGATTAACTAGCATATTGCAACTCAATAATGCTCCAGTTAGAGCAATGAGGACTCTTTCTGGAGGTCAATATCTTATTGCTATAGTAGGCAACATTGTTTATTCAATTACTAAAACTTATTCCTATACTCAAGTTGGAACTCTTACTACAAGTACAGGTCAAGTTTCTATAACAGATAATATTCTTCAAAACACTATAACAACTGAATGTAATTTTGTTGGTTCTATTTCAGGAACAACTTTATTAGTAACAACTATTAATTCTGGAGCATTAGCAATTGGTCAAGAATTACAAGTTATTACTGGTTCTGGTATTGTTTCTGGAACAAAAATAATTAGTGGTTCAGGATCAACATGGACTGTATCTATAAGTCAAACAGTTCCAAGCAGTACAATTTTGTCTAATGGATATAGCAATTTTATTGGATTAACTGCTTATATTGTTGATGGACAAAATAGATATTTTTATAATGTTTATTCAAATACTTTTGTTCAATTACCATCTTCAGATGGTCCTTGGCAAGGTGCAAATGTCTGTGATGTAGTAGATAACTATATTATCTATAACCAGCCTGGGACACAAAATTGGGCGGCAACTGATTTAAATTCTTGTTATAGCACTAATGCTTATTATGGGGCAAAAGATGGCTCTCCTGATCCACTTGTTTCTTTAATAGTAGATCATAGGCAAGTATTTTTACTTGGTGAATTTACTGCTGAAATGTGGACAGATGTGGGAAATGTAATCCCTGGCATTATTAGCTTTCCTTTCCAAAGAGTAACTGGAACATCTGTACAGCATGGGATTGCCGCACCTTTTTCAGTTGCTAGATTTGGTGAACAATTTGCTTTTGTAAGCCAAGATTACAGAGGTCAAAACATCATTGGAGTCATGCAAGGATATTCTTTTAAAAGGATTAGTACCCATGCTGTTGAACAGACTCTAATGAACCAATACATAGCTGATGCAATTGCATATACTTATCAGCTAGATGGTCATGAGTTTTATGTAGTCACATTTCCAACTATTAATATTACCTGGGTTTTTGATCTTGCCTCTGAAATGTGGCATAAGTGGTTAAGTTGGGATGGAACACAATTTAACAGGCATAGATCAAATTGTGGGGCTATATTTAACAATGTGTATTTAGTTGGTGACTATGCTAATGGTCAAATATATCAATTAGACAATGCTGTATATACAGAGGCAGGAAATACCATTAGAAGGCTAAGAAGATGTCCTCATTTGGTTACAGACTTGCAAAGGCAGTATTTTGCTGAATTACAGATACAGTTTCAACCTGGAGTTGGCTTAGAAAATGGTCAAGGTCAGAATCCACAAGCTATGCTTAGATGGTCAAATGATGGTGGTTCTACCTATTCCAATGAGCATTGGTGTACTATTGGCGCAGTTGGTAAGTATAGGAATCGTGCCATTTGGCGCAGATTGGGTACTGCCAGGGACCGTATTTATGAGGTCAGCATAAGCGATCCAGTAAAAACGGTAATAGTAAGCGCTAACCTAAAAGCTGAAATTGGTGAAAACTAATGGCAACAACGTCCAGTTCTAGCGGTAATATCATATGGCCTAGAGTGCCATTTATTGACCCTACTTCGCAACAGCCTGCTTTGCCTTGGTTGTTGTGGTTGCAAAGCCCTAATTTTGTAAGTATGAAAACTGGGCAACAGACAATTCAAGGTAGTCAAGAAGTCACAGGTAATTCAGTAATTGATGGCAATGAGATAGTAAAAGGCACTTTAACTGCTTTGGGTGGTATTTCAGGGGGTACATTTTGAATCACGCAGATATTTTTAACCAAATGGAAGGCCATTTTGAGGTTGATTTAGGCACAATCCATCATTTTTCTGATGGTTTATATGCTAAACAGGCAAATATACCCAAAGGTTTTATTGCTGGTCAACACATGCACAAATATTCACATTTGAGCATTTTATGCAAAGGTAGGGTAATTTTGCGCACAGACGTGAGTGAAAAAGAGTATAGCGCTCCTGCCTGTATAGAGATAAAATCAGGGTTACATCATTCGATTGAAGCCCTAGAAGATTGTGTATGGTTTTGTATTCATGCCACAGACGAAAAAGATGCGTCTAAAGTGGATGAAATTTTAATTCAAAGGGGTTAATTATGGCTTTTGGTTGGATATATGGCGGTGCAGCGCTCTTAAATTATATGGGTAGTCAAAATCAGGCTAGTGCAGCTACGTCTGCTGCAAATACACAAGCGCAAGCTGCAGCAAATGCTCAAAATCAACTTCAACAAAATTTCCAAACTTTAGCGCCTAATTACACACCTTATATACAAACAGGCCAAGCAGGATTAAGCGCTTTAAATGCTGCAATGCCTGGCTTAACCCAGACTTTTGGACCAGAACAACTTAAATCTAATCTTGCGCCAAACTATCAATTTATGCTTAACCAAGGTTTAGGTGCGCAAAATCAAGCATTAAATGCAAGTGGTGGTGGTTCTAACATTGGAATTGCAGGGACTAAGTTTGCTGAAGATTATGCCTCTAATGCGTATCAAAACGCATTCAATAATTACCAAAATCAACAACAAAACATTTATAACAGATTATCTGGTATAGCAAATATTGGTCAAAATGCAGTATCAGGACTTTCCAACCTTGCCACAGGTAATGCAACAAACATTGCAAACCTTGGAGTTGGCGCTGCTAATGCTAGTGCTGCAGGACAAGTTGGAAGTGCGGCTGCACAAGCGCAAGGATATAACAGTATTGGTCAAGGTGCAATTTTGGCATCGCTCTTGAATCCTGCAAATCAAGGTGGTAATTACAATACTGCGCCAGGCGTAAATGCAAGTTCTGTACAAGCATAAGGATTAATATGGGAATAGCATCATTTCAACCGCCAGTAACAACGCCAGTTAAAGGTACATCTTTGGCTGAAATGCTAGGCATGGCACAAAGTGCACAAGCGTTGCAACAAGCGCAACAACTTAACCCATTGCAATTGCAAAAAGCGCAACTCGAATTACAACAAGCGCAATCAGTTAATCCTTTAGCATTGCGTAAAGCTACAGCAGAAACAGAACTAGCAGAAAAAACATTAAAACCATCTATTGAATCTAAAGAAGCTGAAGCTAAAAGATTGAAATTAGTTGCAGATCAAACTGGTGTAGATGTAACAAACCATTATGCCAACATTGCTCGTGGTGTATACGGTGGTCTTTTGACAGATCCAGATTTTTTATCTGGCAATTCTAAAAAAATGGAAGAAAAGCTAAATAAAGCTAAAACTTTCATAGAAGATCTTGGCATTCCAATGCACGAAAGCAAAATTCACGATAATTTAATTCAAACTGTAAAGCAAAATCCAAAAGAAGCATATCAGTTAATTAAGAACGGTGTGCAACAAGCTGGTACAAATGCAGAACAGTTTGGTCAAGTCAATGCGCCTGCACAATACATCAATACTGGTCAAATGCAAGTGCCTATTTATCAATCACCATATCAAGGCGGTGGACCTGGTAGAGTGCCTGCAATTCAAAACGTATTGCCTCCAACAACTCAGACTATCAACCCACAAGGTCAACCTGGTTATCTTGGGCCACAAAATCAACAAGGGTTTGTGCCAAGTGCTTTGCCTCCAAATGCAGGGCTTGGCACAGAGGATCTACAAAAGACATTTGCTGATGCGCAAACGGCAGAAAGCAGAATTGGTTTGTTGCAAAACATTAAAGAATTGGCTGGTAAGTCATTTACTGGTGTTGGTGGATCAAGAAAAGAATTTGCTGCAGGATTAGCAAATGCAATAGGAATACCTGCGTACGAACTAGAAAAAGCAAATACAGATGTATTGGCTAAAAACTCTGCTTTACTTGCGCTTACTGGTGGCAATACTGATGCTGCAAGGGCTTTGGCTGAGGCTGCAAACCCTAATAAGAAAATGAACCTTGAGGCAATTAAAGACGCATCTAATCAATTGATAGCGCAAGAAAGAATTAAAAAAGCAAAAGCTGATTTTATTAAACCACATATAAATGATCCATTGACATTGCAAAAGAAATTATTAGATTTCTCAGCTGTTAATGATTTTAGATTGTTGCAAGAAATGACTCCGCAGCAAGTTAAAGAAATGAAGCAAAATATGTCTGCTGATGAAAGAATTGAATTTAAGAGAAAACTAGATAAAGCAAGAGAATTAGGAATTGTAAAATAATGCCAACACTCGCTGAACTTTGGGATTCTGACGAAACAGGTTTAAAACCCGATTTAAGTAGTCGCCTGCAAGAAGCTAAAGATGCTTATAAAAAGCAATTTGGCAAAGACTTGCCTGTAACTAGCGGGTTTAGAACTTTTGAACAACAAGCTGAATTAGCATCAAAACCTAATAAGTATCCTGTTGCTAGGCCAGGCACTAGCGCACATGAAACTGGGGATGCAGTAGATATTGATTCTAGCGTTCCTACAGATTTTCTAAAACAGTTTGGTTTGCATCGCCCAATTGCTAATGATGCAGTTCACGTTCAAGTAATCCCAAGCGCTAAAGGTACACAGTCTTTGGCTAGTTTGTGGGACACAATTGACGTTGGTAATGAGCCTGCAGCAAAAGAAACTAAGGCAGAAAAATCATTGCTTGGCAAAGCGTTTGAGGAAAGACAAAAAGCCAGGGACATATTTACTGGTCTGGGTGAAGCTGGTCTTGTTGCAGCTTCAGGCGTAGTTATGCCTTTGGTTGCTGGAGCCAAGGGAATTATTCAAAGTATACCTCAAGCAATAGAAACAGGCCAAGCGCCTGCGCCAATAGCAGAAAAGATTGCATCTAAATTTTTACAAGAGCATCCTGGCTATCAGCCATCAACGCCACAAGGCCAGGCATATATATCTAACCTACAAAAGGCTTTTGAAGCCTCTAAGTTGCCTCCAATATTGCCAGAGGTACTAGGACAAGTGCCAAGTGCAAAACCTGTTGCAGGCGAGATTAATGAAGCATTCCAGGCTGCTAAACAACTTAAAAAAGAACCTACTACATTACCGCAAGCGCAACAATTAGGTATGCAAAACGCAGGCGCTGCGCAAACAGTTAATAAGTCTGTGCTTCAACAGGCTATTGCTGGTGCTACGCCAGAGCTTGCAGCAGAACTTAAAACAGTTAACCCTGCCGATTTAAACTCTAATGCGTTGGCAAGACATTTAGAGGCGGATTCTTTACCAATTCCTGTGCGTTTGACTAAGGGCCAAGCTCTGCAAGACCCAAATATTATTTCTATGGAACGCAATGAGCGTGGCATAAAAGAGCAATATGTTGAGCATTTCAACCAGCAAAACAAAGATTTAATGGCTAATGCGCAGGCTATTAAGGAAAGAACTGCACCTAATGTATTCACCACAGATTATGTAGATGATGCTGGTAATGCTATTGATTTTGTCAATGACATTAAGAAAAACAATGTTGAGGCCACAAAATCAGCATATAAAAACTTGGAAGATTTAGGCGGTGGCAAATTTCCAATTGATGCGCAGACATTTGGTAAAAATGCTTTGTCCGCATTGTCTAAGGGTGAAGAATCTGAGTTTTTGCCTGAAGTGTTCAAGCGTAGGATTGATGAATACGCAAGTGGCAAAAAAGAAATGAATTTCGACAATTTTGAGAATTTGCGTACACAAATTGCAAAAGCATCAAGGGCCACAGATGACGGCAACGTGCGCCATGCGTTAAGCGTTGTTAGACAGGAATTAGAAGATATACCTATGCCTGGCGCAACTGCGGAACTCAAAACTGCAGCAGACAACGCCAGAAGTTTGGCTAAATATGATTTTGAATTAGAAAACAAAAACGATTTATATAACAAAGTTGTTAATGGCAAAGCAGATACAAAAGACTTTATACAAAACTTTGTTGTACGGTCTAAAAATGCAGACTTTCAGAATTCACTAGATCTATTAAAAGACAATCCACAAGCCATCGAGCATTTGCGCTCGGGCACATTAGATTATTTAACCCGTGAAGCCACAGATGCAAGCGGTAATTTCTCTACTGCTAAATTTAACAAAGCCATTAATAAAATGGATGTGGACGGTAAACTCGATGCGTTATTTGGTGGTGATTCCCAAATAATTCGTAATCTAGTCAAAACTGGTCAATACGTTGAATCTAGGCCAAGGGGCGCATTTGTTAATGAATCCAACACATTTGTTGCTGGTGCAAAGGCTTTGGCAGCATCAGGACTAGAAAAAGCGTTAAACGCCACAACTGCCAACATTGTGCCAATTGGAACTATGGGTAGAGAAGCATTGCAAAATAGAGCAATTAAACAAGCAACCAAAGAAGCGCTAAAACCTGGCGCAGGCGTAAAACTATCTGACATAGGAAAACCATGAGTACCGATTCACCAATTGACATGTTTAAATACGGCCAATTGGTCGCAACCGTTGAAACTCTTGAAAAGAAAATTGACAAACTTGAAGCATCTGTTTGCCAACTGGTCGAACTTGCCAACAGATCCAAAGGTGGGTTTTGGGTTGGCATGATGGTCGTGTCTGGTGTTAGTTCGTTGGTTGGATTTTTAACGCATTACCTTACGGTGAAATAAAATTGACCCTTTTACATTAGCAATGATGGCATTCTCGGCTGTAAAAAGCGGAGTTGCAGCCTACAAAGAAATCAAAGCTACTGGTGGCGAAGTAGTCAATATTGTTAATGAGTTGGGTGGGGCGCTTGGATCATTCTTTGATCACCAGGAGCAGGCGCATAAACATGCTGAAGCGCAGAAATTAAACCCGCCAAAGGGCAAGTCAATACAGTCCATTGCCTTAGAGAATGTGCTGCGTAAAAAGCAATTAGAACAAGCTGAGTACGATCTAAGGCAAATGTTGGTGTATCAGTCACCGCCTGAGCTTGGAGCAGTCTGGACAGAGTTTATAGCTGAAAGAACAAAGTTAGAAAACCAACAGAAACTCTTAGATGAAAAGTTAAAAAAAAAGACGAAGCTAACCAAAGAAGAAAACGTGAAAGTCTGGAGAGATGGAATCTTAGAATTGCAATCTGTATTGCGGTCTTCGTGGTTTTTTTTACAATTGCAGCGTTGATGTATCAGATTAATCTTGATTACAAAAGCAAGAAAAACGGACAAGAGTGGCACATCATGTTCTTAAAACATTACTATGAAGACTCGACAAATGTAGAATGTGAGCATATTTTTCGTCAAACAGGCTATTGGCCTAAGTATTGTAAGGAATGATATGGATTGGTTAAAAAGTATAGCGCCCACAATTTTTACTGCCATTGGTGGACCGCTTGGTGGTTTAGCGTATGAGGCGGTGTCTAAAGTCTTAGGTGTGTCGCAAGATGATGCCAAAACTATGCTTGAATCTAATAAGCTAACCGCAGACCAAATCGCTGCGGTGCAACAAGCTGAGATTGCACTGAAAGCCAAGGCGCAAGAGCTTAATTTAGATTTTGAGCAACTCGCTACGGCAGACAGAGCATCAGCTAGAGCGCTGCAAACTGCTACACACAGTTGGATACCGCCATTTTTGGCCTGCGGGATTACAATTGGGTTTTTTGGTATTTTGTATGCGCTTATGACAGACAAGGTAACAAAGTCTGATGAGTTGATGATTATGCTTGGGTCGCTGTCAACCGCTTGGACTGGCGTAATTGCGTTTTATTTTGGTAGTTCATCTGGTAGTCAAAAGAAAGACGAAATGCTACATAATTCTTTGATGGCAAAATGATTAATTCTAGAAATCTAGATGATTTACTTCCTAATGTTAAAACAAGAGTTGAGAATTTTATCAAGGCTTGCCAAGTTGCAGGCATTGATATTTTGGTCACTTCTACATACAGGGATAACGCTAGTCAGGATGCACTTTATGCGCAGGGGCGCACAACTGAGGGCAAGATTGTCACAAACGCCAGAGGAGGTGATTCTTTTCATAATCATCGGTGCGCTGTGGATATTGTGCCTTTGGTTAATGGCAAGCCAGACTGGGATGGGTCACATCCAGTTTGGGCCGAAGTAGGCAGGATTGGGCAAGAAAACGGATTAGAGTGGGCTGGTGCTTGGAAAACGTTTAAGGAATTAGCGCACTTTCAGTACACAGGCGGTTTAACAATAGCACAACTTAAAGAAGGCAATGCAATAGCATGAACAATTTTAAAATTGAAGGTAAAGAATACAAATCACCCAAGTCGCATTATGTGGTTTTGCGTGAGCACGAAAAGAAAACTGAGCACGAATTGCACAGGCTTGAGGACAAGCTAAAGAAGCACGAGCACTTGCCAATGGAAAAGGCGCATCCAGAGGCTAAATAAGGCTTTTACGGTAGGCTTTATAGGTATCGGGCACTGGCACATTCTCAGGCCACAAATTCGCCTCATGAAGCCTATAAATCGTTTTTAAGTGTGCTCTTTCCCAGTAGCGTTCTTTTTCTTTTTTGCTATAGATTGAGCCTTGGTCAAGGTCTGAATGGCAAATATGGCAAAGCGCAGCAATCATATTGTCATCTGCTTTAATTGCTTTGCCTTTACCATGAATGCCTTGGTTACTGTGCGCTGCCACAATAGTTCCATCATCTGCGCCACACATCTGGCAATGCAAATACCTGCAATTATCTAACAGTTTACGACTGCGGACATATTCACGTTTGGGGTTTGGTGTCATCTAATTCAATACCGTTTGTTGCGCACCAGCAATACAACCATTCTACAAATTGCGATGCCTGTTGCTGAGTAAATTTACGAGACTGTATACCTAATTGAACAATTCGCTGATTATCTAAGCTCGGCACGACTTTACCGCCTGCAAGCCCTGTTTCTGAGGCAAATTGGTCTATTAAAAAGCGCTTCCAGCTCTCCTCATCCCATTGTGCGCCCAAATGCTTGGCCTGCTTTGCAATCTCTGCAATTATTGCGTGATATAGTTTATTTTGATCGTTAGAGCGAACTGCATCAATAATTTCTATGGTTAATTCTTTACCGCTATTGAGCGCCTCCAGCACTTTAGGCCAAATGCGAACCATTAAAGCCTTGGCCTGCGGTTCTGAATTTAATTTAAATTTCATGCAAAAATGTATACAAACTTAGGACAACATAAGATTCAGCATTCTTAATGCGCTATCTGGCGAATCAACCAGGCAAAACGGTCCTCCTTTCCAGTTTTCAGCAAAATGCTGTTGATTTTCGTTAAAGCCCTTCTTTCCATAAGCGCTATTGGGGTTCTTAACCTCCATTAGCATGGTCTTATTGTTGTATCCAATCAACAGATCGCAGGGATCGTCCAAGTAATAGACCGTTGCGCCTCTGGCCCTTAACGCCTCGACTATATCCTTTTCGCCTACGTCCCTACGTGCTGCTTTGCGCATTTTTTTGTTCCTGTATCTTATTTTTTACGTCTTCCGCTAACCTTGTAAATAATACGTTACTCTGCATTTTTTGCTTGACTTGATCTCGAATAAACTCAACCCAGCCAGGCTGCTGCGCCAAGTGCGCATACAGCTCTACAGTATCATCGTACATTTCGTCAAACTGGTCCATCTCTGACAATCCATTTGCGCATTGCATTAGTATTTCTATACCCAAGCGCCTTGTAAAGCCTGGGCATTTCGTGCTTTAAAGATTCTTTAACTTTAGGTAAGCGTTCTTTAATACCGTATTTTGCTTCTAAAAGCTCTGCGTTTTCAGGCCAGGGCGGTACTGGCTGCCATATTGTTTTAATTTCCACGACCAATCCTCTTTAATTTTTCTCTGATGTGCTCAGGCATAGGCACAAAGTTCTTGCGCTCCTCATCCAGTTTAACCAGGTAAGGATCACGTTCTTGGACTATATTGCTTACTTCAGGTATCTCTGCACCGTCCCAGCGCTGCTGGTTAAGGTAAACAAGGGGCGCTGGTATAAACGCACCATTATCCTTGCGCCAATCATTCGTAGTCTTCATCCATTCCACATGTTTAATTATTTGGTCAGCACAAGTATCACAGTAGTATTTCTGCCATTTTTTTAAACATTCTGACTTACCACCCTTGCGAGTTGATTTGGGCCAGGCTTTCCAAAAATCTTCAAATGTCATTGTTGCACCTTAATAAGTTTCATACCATATTCGTTAGGTTCGTTTGGTATTATTAAATCTTTTTTCTTAACCAATAAATTATGTTTGAAAACATCAAAATCCACTCTATGATGCCAACGTCCATAACGATAAACTAAACTTGCTAAATCTGGGTGTCTATCAACAAGCATTTGCGACTTAGTAATAGTACCGTCTTTTTGATAATCTTCAGTATTGCCGCCTTTGAGTTTTTGTGTACCCATTTTATTCTGCAAAAATGCGTTGAATAAAACCGTGCACCAGCCGCTTTGCAGTATTCTGATAGATAAGTCTACGTCTTCGTTATATCGAAGCTCCCAACGCAGATCCATGTCGTTCCTGATCAGTATACAGCTAAAGATTCTGGTGTTTAATCTAAAAGCAGGTTGTATTTCTCTTGCAACGGTAAAAAATCTGTACTGAAAACCCGCTTGACCTATGTTTTCATATCTATTTACAAAATCTTCAGCAGCTCGAAAAATAGCACCAGAAAGACAATTTATTTTTTTGTTGTAATTTAAACGCACAAAACCGTCAATATTGTCATCAAGAATCCAATGATATTTATGTCCTTCAGAAATTGCGTGTTCCCAACACCAATTACGAGCAGGAATACCGCCAAGACCTAGATTACTAAAAGGTAAAACAAGAATCTTTTTAGGATCAATTACTGCTGCATAAGCATAATACTCTTGAGGTTCTATGACAATTCTGTAAGCAGTTTGCATTTTTTCTAATGCTTTACTTGTATATCTAGAGTCAGCTCTACCTTTTGAAATTATATAAATTGGATATTGTGGTTCATTCTGCATCAACATAAACAACCCTATCTTCATCTTTCTTTACAGGAAATAAAACAGACTTAGTTTTAAAACTTATGCGCTGCCCTATAAGTTCAGAAAATGCGTTTATGTCATCTGTAGTTTCAAAATTGACTTGCACAGAAAAAACAATTTTTTTGTCTTCTTGTATAAATGCAGGCATTCCTCGCCATTCTTGAACCCAATCAAATGTTTCTTCATCAAATAAATCTTTCATTTTGCACCTCTCGCACGAATCTTAGTTGCAAAAATGTTTTCATTAATTGTGCCTGTCCATTCTGCATTACAAATTGCAGCACATTCTTCACGTTCTTTTTCTGCAATTAAAGTTGCAAATTGAACTAGAAATTTATTGATGTCTTTTACTTTAACTTCAGGATTCCAGATTTTGAACCAAGTATTGCTGTTTAAATATGCTTGTTCAATAACTTCAAAAACGTCGTTTTCATTCATTTCAAAACTCCATAGGTTATGCTAGGGTGAATGGTATCCACTCTTCTCCAGCATTGTTGTTTAACATTATTCATCTTAATTAATCTTCTAAAACAAAAAACGCCCAAGTGCGCTTGACGGATTTATTCACTTATACAACTGGCCTAGTTTTCACCTGAGTTACCAATTGCTTTACCAGTACCTAAATCAAGTCTGGTCACGTTTTGCATCGGGGTGTATCGATGTGCGGTGTTTTGTTCCAAGCCATCCATGCAAATGCGCTGCTATCGTGTGGAGTACGATTACATTGAACAAATAAAAAAGCCACTTAAAAAAGTATCTTGGTCGAACTCCCCTCGTTTTTCACGCTAGGGACAAGATACTTATCTAAGTGGCTAAGTCATTGCGTTCGACTGCAATAGTTTGGATTGTATCCTAATTTATAACGTCAAACCATTCAGGTCGCAAAACTCTTAACTGAAATATTCTTAATTTAGGTATTTGTTGCCAATTGTTAACGGCCTGGCGTTTTATGCCAAGCAATTTAGCTAATTTGGATGGTGATCCTGCTTTTTCTATAAAGTATTGTTTGTCCATGTTGTTTATTGTACACATTTATTTACAGAATTAATTATTTTAATTATTTTTGATGTTTATTCGCACAATGCCGTAAATTTGTGTTTACAATAACAATCATCAGCACACAACTGATACCAAGTAAGTTTAGATAAATTAAGGAAAATTATGAATGATAGAAATTATTTTGACCCCAGCATACAAGACGAAATTGATGCACTACAAGCTGCAGTCAACTTTCAAACTCTTAGGTACAACCTCTTACGTCACAACCCAGACTGTCGTGACCCTGATCACCCAGGATGTGAACTTTGTGAGGAGTCAGATTATGAATGACACAACTCGCAAGTTTCCTCGCACTTTAGCAGAGGCATTCCCAGATTCCCCACAACCTAATTTTGAGACCACTATGGACAAAGAAGACAAAATCGTTATTACAGCTGCAGCAATCATCACGGTTGTTATTATTGTTCTTGGTTACTTGGGGGTTCTATGAACGTCAATGACCTGTTAAAACTTAACGTAAACGACCACACAGAGCGCAAAGGCAATTTGACATACCTGAGTTGGGCCTGGGCCTGGGCAAAGGCGCTAGAGGCCGATCCTGCCGCAACCTGGGATATACAAATGTTTGATGGCAAGTGCTTTATGGAAATCAATAGCACAGCTATGGTATTTGTTACCACACAGTTATTTGGTAAACAAATGACTTGCCAACTTCCAGTTATGGACCACCGCAATAAGGCTATTCTTAACCCAGATGCGTTTCAGATCAATACTGCCATCATGCGCTGCATGACTAAATCATTGGCTTTGCACGGTATTGGTTTATACATTTACGCTGGTGAAGATGTACCGCAAGGTGAGGAGC
>Ga0208741_10000415_pt1 | contig 21039 bp, 20 predicted proteins | sample CryBogCBE03Jun09_FD_184576 | JGI IMG/M metagenome (GOLD analysis project Ga0208741, IMG submission 184576) | Freshwater microbial communities from Crystal Bog, Wisconsin, USA - CBE03Jun09 (SPAdes) | ecosystem: Environmental > Aquatic > Freshwater > Lake | place: Crystal Bog, Wisconsin, USA...
ATCACCATTAAATATTATCTATGTTTGCTAGGGAAAAAAATAAAATCTTGAGAGGGGAAAGAAGCCCCAAAACTTCTTTCTCTTCAAAAGAAAATTTAGTAAATGACACAGTTGTTTGAACAGATCTTTGAATATTATAAAATTTTCTTCGAAATAATATGAATTAATATATTTGTTAGGTTAAGAAGCGTTAGAACAATTTGAAAAGTGAACAGAAGAGATGATACTAAGGGCGGATATTTTGGTAGACATGTGAAAGGAATTTTATTACTTTAAGACTATTAGAAGAAATGACGACACTTGAACTTCAACAAAAAATTGACAAGTTTGATGAATTAATCAAAGGGTTCGGCGACGAAAGCTTTAATAGCAAGATCCTTTGGCAAATGAAAAGTGAAATCAGTGAGCACTTCAGAGGAACTATGTTTGCCGATGCCGATGAAAAGAAAACTGCTTGGGATAGATTTGAGACGTTGGCCCAATCCCTTAAAGACAAACAGGATGCCGTGACCCTTGATAATGAAAAGTCTGCCGAAGAAGCAGAGCAACTAGTAAATAGGATTAAGGAGATAATTGGTGAAGGTTTCTATATAAATAATCCTGAGAAAGAAGCTATAACGGAACTAAAAGGATTGATTGAAAAGGCATTTGACTATTTTAAACAATCCCGATGGCCATCAAAAGAAAGACGAACCAAAGTGTGGGACAACTTTAATGGACTTAGAGAAAAACTAAGGAAGGAAGAAGATAGTTTTTACTCGGTTCTGAGAGAAAAGAAAGTTGCTCAAACAGAGCGTTCGCATCAGCTATCGTCCATCATTCTTGAAACCATTGATGCTTGTCATCCAGATTCCAGCACTACAATACTTTTCCAATTACTACAACAACTAACGGCACACTTAATCAGTATTGGTTTTACAGAGGAATCGGTAGCATGGATTCTTGTTAACAAAGAAGCGGAGCCAAGGACGCCATTAAAAATGAAGTCGGAAGGGCTGCGAGAGGTGAGAAAACTATTAAACGAGAATCGCGAAGACATAACCCGTGACGACAAGCAACGGATTTATGCTAAGCTGGAAGAAATAAGCACTGAACTGAACAAGGCATGGGATATTCACAGGGAAGAACAACAAAAGAAACAGGCTGAATGGGAGGAACGAAAGAAATTGGGTGAAGTAAAGCGTGCTGACTGGTTGAAGAAACAAGGCGACTTCTTGAAAGTACTAGAGGAAAAATTAGAGAAGCGCACTTCCGACAAAGTCAACTTAGAGCGGATCCTAGTCAGTAAAAAAGATTTCCTGACAAGACAACAAGGCAGATTACAAAATCAGATAGGGTTTCTACAAAAGATACGAGAAGACCTAGCTGATATGCAAGAGAAGATAAATACGGCTTGGACAGATACGTTTAAGGAAAGAATGACCGAGAAGATTGCTTTCAAGGAAACGAAGATTATTGAAGTAAGCACCGATATTGAAGAGGTAAAAGTGAAAATAACTGATGTAGAAAAGGATGTGATTGATATAACCGAAAAGCTGGCGAACATTGATAAAAGTGTAGAAGAGTTGGCACAGAAGATAGAAGAGGTAAAGAAAAACCTAGAACCCTCATCGTCTGAATAGCAAATTGTGGCTTGTTTCGAAACAGCTATTATCTTTACCGAATGCAGTTGTTGTTCAAGAATATACCACCAATAGTAGAATGGCTGATTCAGGTCGACAAAAAACTATTCTTACTCATTAATAATACCCTCACAACTCCTTGGTTGGATGCCATCTATCCTTGGTGGCGGGAAGCCAATACATGGGTGCCTTTATATGTTTTCTTTCTGGCGTTTATGTTCCTCAACTTTGGCAAGCGTGCCTGGCCATGGGTGGCATTTGTTTTATTCAATATCCTCTTGTCGGATCAGATTAGCAGTACACTCTTCAAAAACTACTTCATGCGGCTTCGCCCATGTGCAGACCCAGAGATGGAGTTCAAAGTGCGGCTCTTGTTGAACTATTGTTCGGGGGGATACAGTTTTACCTCGTCTCATGCCACCAATCATTTTGGATTTGCCATGTTTGTCACACAGACATTAAAGCCATATATCACCAAATATCGCTGGATTCTGTTTGTATGGGCAGGAACGATTGCTTACGGACAAGTGTATGTGGGCGTACATTATCCATTGGATATTGTTGTGGGTGCATTTTTAGGATGCGGCATTGGTTATATGGTTGCCTCATTTTACAACAGAAGAGTGGCAACCCGGTATCCATTGGTACTTAGTTATGAGTGATTAGAGGTAGTTTTTAGAACCCAACAAGAAATGAAATGCAAAGAATAGTTGTGTTTAGTTGCCTTGATAGGTATGAACGATCATTACTCACTCAATCGTCGGTTTCTACATACTACCCCCCCTTCTCCAGACCGTGACCATCAACTATGGCAAATAACCAAACCCCTGTAGCACTCTTTCTAAAAAAGGTTGTACGATTTTAAAATTGCAGTCATCTTAGATACAATGATGGCATAAAATAAATTTGTTTTAGATAGAATAACTGATAGGCAATAGCAGATTACTGACTAAAAAAAGGATTTAAACTTATAAAGCATTTCAGTTACTTTTGCCGACCGAATGGGATAGGTTCGTCCGAGAAACGTTCGGTTCTGGTTAAACAAATACGAAATAAAAAACAATGGGAGCTCAATTAAAAGAAGTACGCAACAGGATAAAGAGTGTTCAGAGTACACAGCAAATCACTAAAGCTATGAAGATGGTGAGTGCTGCAAAACTTCGTAAAGCACAAGATGCCATTCTACAAATGAGGCCTTACTCACAAAAGTTGCAGGAGATGTTAAGCAATATCGTGAGTAATGCAGATGGAAATGTGGAGATGAAACTAGCGGAAGAAAGGGCAGTTGAAAAAGTATTGTTGATAGTGATTACCAGCGACAGGGGATTGTGTGGCGCATACAATGCCAACATTGTGAAACAAGCTAAAGCTGTAGTTGAAGAAAAATATAGCAGCCAGTTTGCAAAAGGTAATGTTGCCGTTTGGAATATTGGTAAGAAAGGCTGGGAGAGTTTAACTAAGTCTGGCTACAATACAGATGCTACATTTAAAGATATATACTTGCAACTGAACTTTGAAAACGTGCAAGCGGCTGCAGTAGCTGCCATGAAAGCATTTGAAAACAAAGAATTTGATGCGGTAGAATTGATTTATAGTGAATTTAAGAATGCAGCTACCCAACAATTTAAGGCAGAACAATTTTTGCCTATTCCAAAAGTAACTAGTAAGGCAGGTGCCAAGAAGGCCGACTTTATATTTGAGCCTGCACAAGATGTTTTGATTGCTGAGTTGATGCCGAAGATATTGAACACACAATTATATAAAGCTGTATTGGATGGAAACGCTAGCGAACACGGTGCTAGAATGACAGCAATGGACAAAGCGAGCGAAAATGCAAACGAATTGTTGAAGAGTCTTAAACTTAGCTACAACAGGGCAAGACAAGCAGCCATCACAACCGAGCTTACAGAAATTGTGAGCGGTGCAGCAGCATTGGAAGGATAATTTTCCCTTTCTACACAGTTTCGCCACAAAGGCACTAAGCCTCAAAGGAGCACTAAGAAAAAAGAAATCTAATCAACTCTTTGTGCTACTTTCTGCCTTTGGGTCTTTGTGGCGATTATATTTAGATACAAATGGAGTTAAGCGCAATAATACCACATATTGAAGTACTCATTTTTGCAAGCGATAAGCCCTTGACGGCTTTGGAGATTGTGGAATTGATAAACAATGCATTTGGTTTTATGGAGCAACGGGTTTCGTTGGAGCAAGTGGAAACCTGCATCGGCGGCATCAAGGAAAAATACAGCTCTGAGTTTTATCCTTTTGAAATAAAAGAGAGCGGTGGCGGATTGCAGTTCCTTACCAAACCCAACTTCCACAAGACTGTTGCACAGTTGAATGGCGACAAGTTCTTGAAACGTTTATCGAATGCCGCATTGGAAACCCTGGCAATCATCGCTTACAAACAACCGATTACCAAGGGAGAAATAGAAAGCATCCGTGGCGTGAATAGTGATTACAGCGTTCAGAAACTATTGGAAAAAGAACTCATACTAATTTCTGGACGTAATGAAAAGCTTCCAGGACATCCACTTTTGTACACGACTTCCAAGAACTTTATGGACTACTTCGGCATTAATTCTGCCGATGATTTACCTAAAATAAAAGAAGTGCTGGCTGAGCAATTTACGCAAGGCACTATTGTAATGCCAGAGGATTTTGCTTCTGCAAAACAGTCACTTAATGAAGACGAACAACCCTCCAACATTGTGGTAAATAAGGACGGGACGCTAGATACAACCGAATAAAAACGATTGAACCTGACAGGTTTACACACATTTCCCTACAATTATTATTAGAAGAATGACGTTAACAAATCAACAGCTTACAAGTATTGCACAACAGTTTGGCACACCAGTATATGTTTATCATGCCGAAAAAATGGCTCAACAGTATAATAACCTGACAACTGCCTTTGCCGGACAAGATGTGAAGATTTTTTATGCTTGTAAAGCCTTGACCAATATCAATGTTCTTAAACATTTCTTACAATTGGGTTCGAATGTGGATTGTAGTTCCATCAACGAAGTAAAATTGGCGCTACATGCTGGCTTTTCCTCAGAAAGAGTCCTTTACACCAGTAACGGTATTGGCTTCGACGAAATAGAAGAAGCACAAAGCTTGGGAGTCCACATTAATATCGACAGTCTTTCTAATCTTAAAAAATTTGGTGAGAAATATGGACATAGCTATCCTGTTGGCGTACGTTTACGACCTAACATCATGGCGGGAGGCAACTTGAAAATATCTACCGGACATGATAAAAGCAAATTTGGTATTCCGATTGATCAGATCGAAGAATTACTTGCTATCATCAAGGAGAACAATATTTTTATACAAGGACTACACATTCATACAGGCAGTGAGATAAAGGATGTGGAGGTATTTATAAAAGGGATTGAAGTGTTGTTTGATATCATTCCCTTATTTGGAGAACTTGAGTTTATTGATTTGGGCGGTGGCTTTAAAGTACCTTACAAAAAAGGCGATCATGAAACAGACATTACCTTATTGGCACAAAAAGTGGGTGAGGCTTTTGCCAATCATCCCAACCCCAATGGAAAACCTTTGCAGGTTTGGTTTGAACCAGGAAAATATCTGGTGAGTGGGGCTGGTTACCTGATTACGCAAGTAAATGTTTTGAAAGAAACAAAAGCTATCCATTTTGTAAGTGTAAATAGTGGATTCAACCATTTGATCCGCCCAATGTTTTATGATGCGCACCACAACATTGCCAACATCAGTAATCCTGATGGCGAAGAAAAACACTATGCCGTTGTGGGAAATATTTGTGAGACAGATACGTTTGCGTGGGACAGAAAACTGAATGAGGTGAGGGAAGGCGACTACCTTGTTTTTGCCAATGCGGGCGCTTATGGCTTTGAAATGAGTAGCAATTTTAATAGTCGTTACAAGCCAGCCGAAGTTTTGGTAAAGGATGAAAAATATCATTTGATAAGGAGAAGGGATGTTTTTGAAGATTTATTGAAAAATCAGGTAGAAGTACTTTAGTTTAGCGCTATGATTGAAATTCGCAACATACAAAAGTCATTTGATGGTCGGGTAGTACTCGACGACATATCTGCTGTGATGGAAACTGGCAAATGCAACCTGATTATTGGTGCAAGTGGTAGTGGTAAAACAGTATTGACAAAATGTATGGTAGGCCTGTTTCAACCGGACAGTGGGGAGATTGTTTTTGATGGGAAGAGTATTATTGAAATGACGGATGATGAGCGGAAAGCCCTTCGCAGACAAATAGGAATGCTGTTTCAAGGCTCGGCTTTATTTGATAGTATGACGGTGGAACAAAACATTCTGTTCCCTTTGGATATGTTTACTAAACAAACCCAAGTGGAAAAGAAGAAACGCGTAAATGAAGTGCTGGAGAAAGTAAACCTTGTAGGCTCCAACAAGAAATTCCCTGCTGAATTGAGTGGAGGGATGAAGAAAAGAGTGGGTATTGCAAGGGCAATTGTATTGAATCCTAAATATCTATTTTGCGATGAGCCCAACTCGGGACTTGATCCTCAAACCTCTTTGCTGATTGATAAATTGATTAAGGAAATTACCACAGAATATAATATTACCACAATTGTTGTTACCCACGACATGAATAGTGTAATGGAAATTGGCGATAACATTGTCTATGTCCATAAAGGGAAAAAACAATGGGAAGGCAGTAACAAAGAAATCATTTTTAGTGATAATGAGTTACTGAACAAGTTCATCTTCGCTTCAGATTTCTTGCAGGATGCCAAACAAATGCGTATGATTGAAGCTGGCAAAGGCTAACGACAATTTCTAAGCACCATAAAGAACTCCAATTAACGAATACTTTGGCTGATTTGTAGATACATACAACCAACATAAAATATAGCGACTACTATTTATGATAATAAAATCATCTGTAGTAGTCGCTATTTGTTTATCAGTTGCACACGCATCGTTTACATACAACAGTCAGCGTCAATCATTGTCTGCACTCAATTTTATCTTAATGCCCAGATTGATGACTGCACCTTCTATCGGCGTATAGATATCCTTGAAAACGGGCTTAGTGATTGTGCCTGAATAGATATTTCCCCAGCGCGATTGTCGTTGGTCTGTCATGTTCTCAGCGTTTATAAATACATCAAAAGACTTCCACATCTTTTGAACCAGCAAACCAAAAGTTACAAAGCCTTTACCTGTTGTGCCATTATCCAATAGTTGTTCTCCAGTATAGAATGCCTCTATACCTGCCCTGAAATGATCTTCTATCTCATAAGTCGCATCAAAGCTCAGACGCGTCTTTGCGGTGAGTGGTTGTGTAGTTGTGTGTCCGCCAAAATGTTGTTTGGTATCTGTATATGTATAACCAAAATAGATGTTCAATTCATCAATACTCAATCTCACATTCGTTTCAGCTCCTTGTGAAGTCAGGTTGCCAGGCGCATTTATAAATGTATTGTTTTTTAAAATGAGTGGATCGTTTACATGTGTATAAAAGAAGAGTTGATTGAGATTAAAGAACACATCGCCTATTGCTTTTCGATAGTTGATGTCCGCATTGCCCCCAATTGATTGCTCTGCCTTAATGTTACCAACAGACAATGGAGTGATGTTCTGATATCCCTTTTCTTCGCTCTGGTCGTTAAATAAGGAAGGCATTTTGTACCCTAGTCCACCACCAATTCTACTTGTCCAATGCTCATTAAGTTTAAACAAACCATTTACTCTCGGCAATATAAAAGTGCCATTGGGTTTACTATCAGGAGCAGGAGTATTGTAATCTGCTCTCAATCCGCTTTCCAAAGAGAACCATTTGGACGCCTTGAACGTGTTCTGTACAAAGATGCCTACCGTGGTGAGTGTATAATTGTATTTATTTAATGGAATGGAGGTAGTGAAATGATCTGTAATAACATTGGCACCTGCAACCCAATCCAATTGTTTGCGATGGGAGACATAATTGACCTCACTAAAAGAGGACAACTCTTTGCCCGCAAAAACAGAACCCGGTTCGGAAAGGTTACGGTCAAAGTACCCAATGGTATTCTTGAAATTCAGTTGACTTTGGGCATCTATTTTATGCGTGAAAGATAGCTGGGTAGACATCCTGTATGATTCATTTCTTTCAAAATATTGGTGTGTACTATCCCCCTTTCCATCAATTACGTTCATATCGCCACCAAAACGATTTTCGTAAGTTGTATTTATGCCAAACCATCCTGTATTCTTGTCATCAAGATATAGAAATACTTTTGGATTCAAGGTAAAACGATTTGTTTTTGGGATAGCAGAGAAGCCTTGGTTGGAAGGGTCATAAGCGCCATTGTAATTATAGCCACCAAAGATAGTAGTACCAATATGTTTCCATTTTTGCGAATAGAAGCCACTTGCATCGGTACCTTTTGCACTGTTACCATTCAATAAAAAGGTCAGCTCTGGGTCTTTAGTGGGCGTTTTACTAATCAAATTGACTAACCCGGCAATCGCACCGCCCCCAAAAAGGGTAGAGGCTGAACCCTTGACAAACTCCACTTGTTTTAGGTCTAATGGGGTTACTTGCAAAATGCTCAATCCCCCAGAAAAGCCCTGGTACAAAGGCATGCCATCTTTTAACAACTGGGTGTACCTGCTATCTAATCCCTGAATACGAAAGTTTGCCGAGCCACTCACTGCTGATGTTTGCTGAACAGTGATTCCTGTGCTTTCTCCCAAAAGCATCTTGATGTCGCCCGGGCGCATGGTTCCCTTTTCATCCAGCTCCTCCAATGGCAAAGCTTCAATTCGGGTAGGTACGTCTTTGATGTTTTGATTTGTTCGGGTACTCTGTACTTCTACATCAGCCAACTCCCCTGTTTTTACATCTAAAAAGACTTCCAATGGCTGACTCTCCTTCGTGATAGGAAAACTAAAGGTCTTCTCCAACTTAGCATAACCAACAACAGTTATTTCCAATTCATATTTGCCATTGGGAATATTGTTGATGATAAAAAGTCCTGTAGAATCGGAACTAGCTCCTTTCTTCAGGTCGGGGATGTTTCCTGTTGCACCAAGTAGCGGAAGCTTTGTTTTGGCGTCATAAACGAGTGCTTTAAATGTATTTTGCGAAAAGGATACCATTGTAAACAGCATCCCCACTATAAATGAGATTATTTTCATTAAATAAATAGTATTGTTCTGTTGGCTTTGCCATAAAAGTATATGCGCAAAGCCGCAATAACGGTTTGTAAAATTGATTGTACCAATAAAGTAATAGAAGAAACTTAGGCAATCGGTGGCCTGAGCGATTCGCTTTGATAATCAGTTGTAAATAATAATAAGCTGGGGATTGCAGGTTTAACCAGTATGATTACAGGCTTCACTTGCAATTGATATTTGGAAACTGTATAGTATAAAAAAGATGTTGCCTGATGTTGAAACTGGGTAGAGCCATCAGACTTAGCGGGTGCATCGTGTTTGTTATGACCAAAAATGTACTTTCCTCCCATCACATAGTCCCCAACAAAATCTATGAAGTCGGGCTTTTCGGCAGTTACTTCACAGTATGATTTGTACATGCCAGGAAGGTCACTTATCAAGGAGAAATCACCCAATGGCAATACGGTGCTTCCCACCAGAAAGTAGAAAGCAAGGAATAGTGCTATTGTTGATTTAATCATATTCTTTTTATTATTTTTTCCCTTTCGCCAACACAACTCGCCAGAAAGCCTTTCCCAGTATGTGTAAATCCCTGAAAGGAGAGGGGTTATCCAGGTATTGCAAATCAAATTTCATTCGTTCTATCATCTGTTCCACCGAGGATGCGTAGCCATACTCCACAATGCCGATAGAGACCAAACCGGGTTTCACCTCCAGCAAAGAAAGATATTCGGGAGCAATCTTCACTATCTGATCGATGTAAAACTTTCTTTCTGGTCTGGTAGAACCCACAAAGCTTATATCACCTTTCAAGATATTCCATAGTTGTGGCAATTCATCAAACCGATGTTTCCGCATAAACTCACCCAACTTAGTTTGCCTTTTGTCCCCTTCTACCCAAAGGCGGGGGCCATCTTTTTCGGCATCGGCACGCATGCTCACCAGCTTATACATTGTAAATGGAACGCCTTTATGCCCAATCCTTTCCTGCCTGTATAAGATAGTGCCGCCAGTAGATAGTGCCGTGATGATGAACAACACCAAAAAAAGTGGAGATAAAAGTACGATAGCCACAAATGCCACCGCCACATCAACAAGGCGTTTTAGCATAATAACTATTTTGACTGTCTGTTGGTGTTGTTTATTTTTTCTATTATCTGGTGGGCAACTTCCATGGCAAGGTATCCGTCTATTTCGCTTACTACAGGCGTTTTATTGTTGAGGATACTATCCACAAATGCCTCCAGTTCCATCTTTATTGCGTTTGTTTCGGGTATTTCTGGCGTGCAGACAGATATTGTTTTGGTGCCATTGGGTGTTTCCAGATCAAAGAAGAAAGCATTGGTATCCTTTGCTTCTTTCAGCTTGATAATCTCCGTTTTCTTTTCCAGAAAATCAATTCCTATGTAGGCATCCTTTTGAAACAACCTGATCTTACGCATCTTTTTCATACTGATGCGGCTACTGGTAAGGTTGGCTACACAGCCATTGTTAAATTCAATGCGCACGTTGGCGATATCTGGCGTATCGGTCATTACAGCAACGCCGCTGGCATGGATATTCTTAACGCCACTTTTCACAATGCTCAACACAATGTCTATGTCGTGTATCATCAGATCGAGTATCACACTCACTTCTGTGCCTCTTGGATTAAACTGTGCCAGCCTATGTACTTCAATAAACATAGGCTTTATGTTCACGTCTTTCAATGCCAGAAATGCGGGGTTAAAGCGCTCTACATGTCCCACCTGTACCTTCACATTTGCTTCGCGCGCCATATTCATAATGTCTTTGGCTTCCTGCATGGTATTGGCCAAAGGTTTTTCTACAAATACGTGCTTCCCTTTTCTGAGGGCGCGCATGCAGATACTAAAATGATGGTCGGTAGGAACCACAATATCTACAATGTCACAAGCATCCAGCAGCTTGTCTTCGTCCAGAAAACGTTTCAGATTATATTTCTCAGCAACTTCTTTGGCTACTTCATTATTAGGGTCAAAGAAACCAACAATGTTTACACCAGCTATCTCTTTCCAGTTGTTCAGGTGAAACTTCCCTAAGTGTCCTACTCCAAAAACGCCAACATTAAGCATACTCCTCTTATTTAAAGTTGGCAAATATAGCTATTGATAGAGTTTAGTTAGTAGATATGCCATAGTAGTTATCAGATAAGAAGCCCTTGTATAATCAATTCCAAGGGCTTCTTTATTACGTATGCCTTCCTACTGATACCTCCCACTTTCGACCTAAAACGTACAAACCGCTGTTTGCACTGCGCATGTCAATGTTTGTACTGCGTACCCCAATGTTTACACTGCGTACCTCAATGTTTATGCTGCGTACCCCAATGTTTGCACTGCGCATGCCAATGTTTGTACTGCGTACCCCAATGTTTGTACTGCCAACCTCAATGTTTATACTGCGAATGCCAATGTTTGCACTGCGTACCTCAATGTTTGTAATGCCAACCTCAATGTTTGCACTGCGGATGCCAATGTTTGCTCAGTCGATGCCATAAATCCAACTTTGCCAATCATAAATACCCTTAGATTTGTATTGAAGAAGGGTTTAATCAACAAAAACAATTGCCGGAATCCTATGCAGAAAAGGGTTTCAAACAAAGCGAAAGTTTAGAACAGAATAAAACCTTCTCATATTTAAGAGTTGGCTGCTATTTTAAAACGACGCCCTACAATGACAAATGAAGAAATTTTATATGCTGTTGGACAAGTAGAGGGACTTGGAGGAATGACAGTAAACGAACGACTATTTGTAAGTGGACTTACTTACGAATTTGACCAATCAATAATTAATGACAAAATAAAAGCTGTGTACATTTTAGAATTGCTGCAAGTTGACAAAGCTTCTATTGAAAAAATTTTACACTAATGGAACTTTCAAACAAAAATGTATTTGCGTTAATGCTTGACCTTAACCATAATGGTCAACAACCTTCAAAAGGTTGTTGACCATAGCAAAAACAACTACTTATTTCCTATTAACATTAAATCATTATCCCCCTCTCTTCACCGTCCTGCCATTTCTGGCACCTGTGTGTTTGCCATCATTCATGGTCAGCTTTCCATTTACTATCACGTACTTAACCCCTACAGAATATTGGTGTGGGTTATCGAAAGTGGACATATCATTGATGGTCTTTTCATCAAATATGGTGATGTCGGCATTGTATCCCTCGCTGAGTAAGCCAATATTTTTCAACTGAAACTTCTGTGCAGGCAAGCTTGTCATCCTACGGATAGCTTCCTCCAGGCCAATCACTTTTTGTTCTCGCACATACTTTCCTAGTACCCGCGCATTGGTACCATAAGACCGTGGATGTGGCACGCCCTCACCAATTACCCGGATGCCACCATCACTCGCAAACATATTAAACGGGTATTGCATAATCGCCTTCACATCCTCCTCACACATCCCATGAAAAACCATGCTGCTGCCACCTGCACTCATCATATCCATCACCGTATTTGCTTCAGCCTCGGCGGTGTGTGGCTTACCCAGCATCGTGTTCACGTCTTCAATGCTCTTTCCGTTGTAGCTTTTGTCGGCCTTATAATTGGCAACCACTGCATAGGAAAAATGTTCTAGTCCTCTCTTTTTCAGCCCCTTTAGCATAAAGTTTAAAATCCTTTTATGGGTATCAGGGTTTGCAAGTCTGGCGACTATACTATCCTGACCATCAGCCAATGCCCAGCTTGGCAACATAGTACCCAGATTGGTGCTACTGGCCGTGTAGGGATATTGGTCAATTGTGGCATCAATACCTTCTTCCCGTGCCTTTATTATCAAGGGGATGGTCTCTTTGCTACGTCCCCAGTTTTGCTCACCCACAACTTTGTAGTGCGAAATCTCTACCGGCATCTTTGCTTGGCGGGCAATGTCCAGCGCCTCATTGATAGCAATTACTACACTATCGCCCTCACTTCTGATGTGGCTTGTATAAACGCCATTGTACTTAGCAGCCGCTTTGGCAAGCCGCACAACCTCCTCCGTTTTACTGTAAGTGCCTGGTATATAAATAAGCCCCGTAGAAAAGCCTACCGCCCCATCCTGCATGGCTTTCTCAACAATCGCCTCCATTTTCTGCATCTCTTCTTCGGTGGGCAAGCGGTTGGCAGAACCCATTACTGCCTTACGAACATCATTATGCCCCACCAATGAACCAATGTTGATAGACATCTTTAGGTTATCCAGATACTCGAAATATTTTTTGATATCCGTATGCGATACACCACAATTACCCGTGATAACAGTAGTGACGCCGTCGAAAATGAAGTTATTGGCCTGTGGATCTTTCTTCTCCAAATCTTCCATGTGGGTATGCACATCAATGAATCCGGGGGACACAATCAACCCAGTTGCATCAATTGTTTTGGTTGCAGTCCAATTATCCAAGTGCCCCTTCGCTACTATTTTGCCATCCTTCACAGCAACATCACCCACTGTCCACGAGTTGCCCGTACCGTCAATAATCTTCCCGTTTTTAATAAGAATATCTGCTTGCTGTGCATGGGAAACAGTAACAACCAATAATAAGAGGTAAAAAAGTTTTTTCATACTAATAAAACAAAGTAGTGAACATGATTGATTCTAATACATAATGCCTTTAGTACATGAAATGTAACGATATAAGCGTCATTAACTTTTTCTCTGTTACTCAATGGAAATACTTTGTTTTAATCTGCTACATTTGAATCCTAACAAATAGTTGTCATGAAAATATATCTGTTGTTTATTTCATTTCTCATCATAATAACGGCCAATGCATCCGTTGATACTGTTGCCATCTTTAGTAAAAGCATGCATAAAAGCATCAATACTGTGGTGATAAAACCGAGCTATTATAGTACCACTACCCACTATCCAACTGTTTATTTATTGCATGGATATAGTGGCAAATACTCGGATTGGATTAGAAAAGTGCCTGCCTTGCAACAGCTTGCCGACGATGACCACTTGCTGATTGTTTGCCCCGATGGGGGATTTTCCAGTTGGTATTTTGATAGCCCCATTGATAGTTCCTACAGATATGAAACCTTTGTAGCCATTGAGATACCTTCATTTATTGATGCACATTACAGCACCATTGCCAACAGAAAAGGGCGCGCCATTACGGGATTGAGTATGGGAGGCCATGGAGGATTGTTTTTGGGATACCGCCACGCAGATATTTTTGGTGCTTGTGGAAGTATGAGTGGGGGCGTAAATTTAGACTATAGCAGAAACAAATTTGATGTGATGAAGCGCATTGGAGACACCATTAACCATGCTGATAACTGGAAAAAGTATTCGGTATTGAATGTGGTGGATACTTACCCAAAAGATTCTATTGCTATTATTTTTGATTGCGGCGTAGACGATTTCTTTTACTCTGATAACAAAGTACTACACAATAAATTGGTGGCAATGCACGTGAAACACGATTATATTGAACGACCTGGTAAGCACGATTGGCAATATTGGAGCAATGCCGTGGAGTATCAGCTATACTTCTTTAAAAAATATTTCCAGCGTAATGAGTAAGAAGTGTATCTGAGATTAGTATTGGACAGTACCATCCCTAATTTTAACTTTCTTTTTCTTTTCAATCTTTTTCTCAAACTGAATAACTTCTTTTGGCTTGTTGTTGGTTGCAGCAGAAGGATTGTTTCCTCCTTTGGGACCATCTGCTTTTACGTCTTGCAATTTATCAAACAGATAGCTTTCTGTTTTAACCAGCTTACCAGTTTCGGCATCATAGTAACGCCAGTTGCCATGTTTTACAGTGGTGGCAGAAACTTTCACCACCTTCATTTCATACTTATCAGGGTCGGTCACACTAGGCACATAGACAGTATCATACGGATAAAGGGGATCGGTAGCATGCCAGAATTCAGTATGTTCTAAACCATAAATATTAAAGTATTGACTTTCCCCATCTTTAAATCCGTACTTGTAGTTCTCCAAAGCAATAAAATCGCCCATCAGATTATAGTTCCGCCAGGGGCCATCCTTTTTATCATCCCTAAATATGCCTTCCTCTTCGTGTCCGGGTTCTCCTCTCAACGCTTCTACACGGATTACCCATTTGCCCTGTTTCTTTCCGTTGACATCAGTACAATTAAGGGTATCTCCAGCCGCACTCAACCTGAAAGTTGCACATTGCGCAAAAGAATCTGTAGAGATTAATATGATGATGAATGCAAAAATCCAACGCATGTTTTAAAGTATTTGACCCGAAAATACCAATTATTTCTATTGTAACGAAATAGGGCGAAATGTTTTATCGTTTCAATAAGAAAAGGGGTATAGAAACTGTTCGTTTTCATACCCCTTCAGATAGTTTTATTGCTATGTATTGATGCTTATTGAGCAAACTTCTCCGTCTTTTCATCGCCCGTAATATCACCATGACTACGAATCTGAATTTGTAAGCTGCTGATCCATTCACTGCAACCACGACTGTATAAAAACTCATTTACATCGTGGATTAGCTTCATTACTTCGTCGTAAGTGCCCTCCAGAACTGTAGCAAATGGGCCCACTTCATATTTTACATCCGAAGCCTGAATGATGGCAATCGCTTCGTCTACCCATTCGTAGGGATGCTTATCGGTTACGACTGGAATAATCTGAATGCTTGCGTTAATAATGAATTGATGCACGGTAGTTAATTGATAATTGTTAATTTATAATTTATTAATTGATAATTATCAATTGACAATTATCACATCTGCAACCGCGTCCAGATTGATAACACCATACACATGCGGAAAAGCAATATTTAGTGATGGAGCTATCTCGTACTTTAGTGTATGCGTTAGCTTTTCTGGTTGAATAATCAACTTTACCAAATTAGTTTGTCCCGCAAAGAAACGTTCTAGTGTACCGGGTACTTGTTCTGCCGTACTCAAATGGATAAAACCTTCCGTATCTAAAGAGGCCGCTTCGTAGTAGCCTAACTCTTTAGCAGCATCCCAAGCGGCTTGGGTGGTAATATGATAAATAGGTTCTTCTTTGGGAAGACGACGAGGAATTTGATATTCCAACAGCATCAAATCAGTCAAAACCATTGCCGTAACTGCCTCCAACACTACAGGAACTCGTAAGGCAATACACAAATCGTGACGACCTTTTACAGAGAAGGGTTCTACTTCGCCCGTATTCCAGTTTAGGGAAGTCTGTTCCTTTGGTGTGGAAGAAGTAGGCTTTATGGCGATACGAAAATCCAATTCATTGTTATTGGTAATGCCCCCAACAATACCACCCGCATGATTAGTAGTTGTCTTACCAGTACTATCTGCAATGGTATCATTGTGCTCTACACCAAACATCTTGGCAGCAGCAAAGCCAGCACCAAACTCAATACCTTTTACGGCAGGAATAGCAAAGACTGCATGACTAATCAATGATTCTACAGAATCGAAAAAGTGTTCGCCCAATCCTAGAGGAAGGCCGTTCACCTTACAATCTACAATGCCGCCAATGCTGTCTTTGGCATCAATCGCTTTTTGTAAGCCTTTCTCTAAATCTTGTTCTCCACCTATTTCTAGTATCGTACTTTTTACTTCTATTCCTTTCAAAAGCTTTTTGGCAATAACACCAACGGCAACCAAACAAACAGTCAAGCGACCACTAAAATGTCCACCGCCTCTATAATCTTCGAAGCCACCATATTTCTGATGAGCCACAAAGTCCGCATGACCCGGACGAGGGAAATCCCGTTGCTTTTGATAATCGGAAGAACGGGTATTGTTGTTTTCGAAGATGATAGTAATAGGCGCACCAGTAGTATAACCATTAAAAATACCACTCTTAAAGATAGGCAAATCTGTTTCTTGGCGAGGAGTAGTACCCTTTTGAGTACCCCCTTTTCTACGTTCAATATCAACCAAAAAATCATCTACTTTCAATGGTAATCCAGCAGGGCAGCCATCAATATTCACTCCCACAGATTCTCCGTGCGATTCGCCAAATAGGGTAACCTTAAAAATTCGTCCGAAACTATTCATACAGAAACCCCTTGCGGGGATTATATTATTAAAAAAGAATGCTCAAATTTATGGTAGTGATTTAGAAGTAGCTGTTTAAATGTTCATTTATGCGGCGCAAATGCTTATTTATATCATTTAAATGTTCATTTATTCCGCATCCATGTTCATTTATGCGGCGTGAATGCTTATTTATGTGACGTAAATGTTCATTTATTCCACATCCATGTTCATTTATGTGGCGTGAATGCTTATTTATGTGACATAAATGTTCATTTATTCCACATCCATGTTCATTTATGTGGCGTGAATGACCATTTATTCTTGCTAATTAGGGTATATAAAACCAATACAAGTTTAAGAAACCATTGCTCCCAACTTTTCTATATGCTGGTAGAAGTTAGGATATGACTTACTAACTGCTTCCGCTTCTTCGATAGTAACTGCACCATCTGCCCTCAAAGCAGCAACAGCACAAGCCATTGCAATACGATGATCGTGACGAGAATGAACAGTTGCACTATGCAAACCATTACCACCGTTTACAATCATAATATCATCTTGCAAAACTATTTCAACTCCCATTTTAGCAAACTCATCTTGCAATGTTAATCCACGATTGCTTTCTTTATGAGCCAATCTACTTACGCCCTCAATCACCGTTTTACCAGTACAATAAGAAGCCAATGCAACTAATGGAGGGAACAAATCGGGACAATCAGTAGCGTCAAAATGAAAAGCTTGTAAAATACCGCCTAAAGAAGGTGCAGCTACCTCAATTTGCTCTGATTGAATAGACAATTGGCAACCACAATCCATCAAAGCTTGTAGTATTGCCTTATCTGCTTGAGTAGATTGGATGTCCAATCCTTTCACCGTAATATCTCCTGCAATGGCGCCAGCCACCAACAGGAAGGCAGCACCACTCCAGTCTCCTTCCACGGTGTATTCAATGCTTTCCTTTTGTGCTGATTTATCAGCAGGATTTACTGTAAAGCTTTCGTAGTTATTATTGATAATGCTATAGCCAAAGTCTTCCAATACTTTGAGAGATAAGTCTACATAAGGTTTGCTTTTTAAATCTGTAACAGAAATAGTCACCGGTTCAGTTGCAGAAGCTGCGTAAGCAAACAATAATCCTGTTAGGAATTGAGAACTGAGTGAACCATCTACCGTAATTGCTTTTGGTTGTAATGGCCCTTGAATATGCAATGGGAGTTTACCTGCATTAGATGTAATTTGCACACCTAATTGCGGTAGTATCTCATCGAAGAAATCCATCGGACGGGTCAATAAACTCCCCTTTCCATTAATAGTAATCTTACTTGAAGCCAATGAAAATATGGGTGTAAACATCCTGATGCCTAAGCCACTTTCCCCACAGTTAACTGTAATATCTTCGGTAGAAGTTAATCCTTTAGAATTTACAATCAGAACATCATCCTTAAACTCAACAGTTGCCCCCAAATCTTGAATCATCTGCACTGCCGCCTTGTCATCGTTTGAGATTCCAGGATTATGTATAATAGTTTCTCCAACTTTCAATAAAGCCGCAGCACAAGCCCTTTGCATAGAACTTTTGGAAGCCGCAGCAGTAATAACTCCTTTTAGCGTAGATGGTTGTATCGTTACAATCACAATATATACTGATTAAAATGCTTTAATTATTTGTTCTATTTCATCAATAGGGATTTGTTTTATCACCCCTTTTCCAATCTTTTCGAGTAAGATATAATTGATAGAATTTCTTTCTCTTTTCTTATCCATTTTCAAAACATCTAAAACAGCAGTTTTATCAAACTCAATGTTAGTAGGAAGTCCATAGTTTCCTAATACTTCTTTCACTTCTTCCGTTTGTTTAAAGCCAAGTAGTTGTTCTGATATAATGGCAGCATAAGCAGTTCCTATGGCAACCGCCTGCCCATGATACAATTCATACTTGTTTTCTAAGGCATGACCTAGCGTATGACCAAGGTTCAATAACTTTCTATCTGCTTTTTCAAACTCATCTTTCTGTACAACCTTGGTTTTTAGTTTCGCATTACGCTCTACCAACTCAGCCAAAAGTTTCTTATCTTTCTTGAATGTTGCTAACTTATTCGCCTTTAAAAGCTTAAACATGGCCGCATCTTTAATACAAGCATGTTTAATAATTTCAGCAAACCCATTGCTCCAATCGGCGTCAGTCAAGGTTTGCAAAAGGCTTACATCATACAATAAAAACTTAGGCTGACGGATGATACCTACCATGTTTTTAAATAGTCCTACATCAATCCCATTCTTGCCGCCAATGCTAGCATCCACCATTGCCAATAAGGTAGTTGGCACAAAACCAAAGGCAATACCACGCATATAAACACTGGCAACATAGCCCGTCATATCCGTAATTACGCCACCACCGATACCAACCAAGGTTGTTTTCCTATCAGCTTGTAATTCTATTAACTGATTGATGATGCTATCAATGGTAGATTGATTCTTATGCTTTTCTCCTGATGAAACAACAATTGTTTTGAAACCCTTGAACTTTGCTTGGTGCAAGCCGTGAATGGTTTCATCGGTAATGATAATGGTATTATCTACCGAAACAATCTCTTTCAGTTGTTTAATGGAAGCATCAAAGTAGTAATCAACAGAGGCAGTAGTAAATTTGAAAGTCTGTTTTTTCATGCACACATCCCTTTTAGTGAGGGGCATTGGGGGATTTAACAAAGAAAGTACCCTGCTTAGGGCAGGGTACTTTTTATACTAGGAATTCATTATCTTATTCTGGTGATTGATGCTTTCCATGTGAACAGCATCAAAGTATTTAGTGATAAATTCTTTGCTTAGCCCAAGTTTATCACCTTTGGCGAAGGCACGCTCTAGGATTTCATTCCAACGGTTAGTCTGCAAGATGGTAATATTATTCTCCTTCTTGTAGGTACCGATCTTCTCAGCAACTTTAATACGTTGACCAAGAATCTGCATCAATTCATCATCTAATTGATTAATTTGTTGACGTAATTTTTCCAATGCAGCATGATATTCTTCAGATGCCACGTCTTCTTTTCTCCAACGGATGTTACCAAGCATTTCACCTAATCTCTCAGGAGTAACTTGTTGTTTGGCATCACTCCAAGCGTGATCCGGGTCAACATGACTTTCGATGATTAAACCATCAAAATCTAAATCAATCGCCTTTTGTGCAACTTCTTGCAAAATATCACGACGGCCACAGATGTGAGAAGGATCATTGATAATCATCAATTCAGGGTAGCGACGTTTCATTTCAATAGCCAAATGCCACATCGGAGCATTTCTGTATTCGGTATTTCCATAGCTGCTAAATCCTCTGTGTATCAAGCCTATTTGTTTAATACCGGCTTTTGCAACTCTTTCAACTGCACCAATCCACAACTCTAAGTCAGGATTAATTGGATTCTTAATTAGTACAGGCACATCCACACCACGAAGTGCATCTGCAATTTCCTGTACGCTAAATGGATTAACAGTTGTTCTAGCACCCAACCAAAGGATGTCTACATCAAAATGCAGTGCATCTTCCACTTGTTTTGCTGTAGCTACTTCTACTGCAACTGGCAAACCAGTAATTTTTTTGGCTGCTTGCATCCAAGGCAATCCTTTTGTTCCAATTCCTTCAAAACTTCCAGGACGTGTACGTGGTTTCCAAATACCAGCTCTCATAACATCTACTTTTCCAGTAGCAGCCAATCCAGTAGCTGTTGCTAATACTTGTTCTTCTGTTTCTGCGCTGCAAGGTCCGCTAATAATTAACGGTCTTTTGCTCCATGCTTTTTGCGTAACCTCTTTCATTGTCGGGCTTGCAATAGTTGCTTCCATTTTTGTTGTTTTATTCACATAATGACGACTCCATCGGTCTAGAACATTATGCTACATGAGTGATAATAAGTACGTATTTATTGTTTCAGGTTCAGGTTACCTGCTATTTGCATCATTCATTCTGATGCGTCTGCCTTTATAGTTCTTGCCATCCAAACAACGAATCATCTGGTGAGCAGCTCCTTGTTCTACTTCAACCCAACTGTTCATGTCTTTCATATCTATCCTTCCAAGCACTTCTTTTTTCAAGTCGCTCATGTCTAGAATGAATTGCAAGAAACTAGCTTTATAAAAACCGTCTTTAGTCCCAAGGTTTACAAATAATCTAGCGTAACCTGATGCTGCGCTATTTCCTCCACCATAGCTACTTCTTTCTTGTCTTTCTCCTCTCGGTTCGAAACGAATCCGCTCACGACCACTATTTGCCCCTCTTTCATTGCCAAATTCACGTGATT
>Ga0208741_10000416_pt1 | contig 21012 bp, 17 predicted proteins | sample CryBogCBE03Jun09_FD_184576 | JGI IMG/M metagenome (GOLD analysis project Ga0208741, IMG submission 184576) | Freshwater microbial communities from Crystal Bog, Wisconsin, USA - CBE03Jun09 (SPAdes) | ecosystem: Environmental > Aquatic > Freshwater > Lake | place: Crystal Bog, Wisconsin, USA...
GTTGTACAGATATTTTGTTGTAATGGGTACATTAAGAAATGAGTTACGCTTTCATGCCTTGCATTTTTTCCTATACCTTTGCGCCGTTGAGATATTGCCATTGTTGTTAATTTATAAAGCAGTTTTCAATTTAATAGCTTCAGAAATATAGTTTTGCAAAACATCAAAGAAAGAATGGTTACTCAAGACGAAAACACAACTGCAACTAATACATCCCCAAAGAAAATACTTATCTCGCAAGCGAGACCCGATAGCGACAAATCGCCTTACTTCGAATTGGAGCGTAAGCATAAGGTGAAATTGGTATTCTATCCCTTCATTAAGATAGAGGGTATTACCCCCAAAGAATTTAGGAAGCAAAAGATTGACTTGACTAAATACACGTCTATTATCTTCACCAGTCGGAATGCTATCGATCATTATTTTCGGATGAACGAAGAAATGAGAAGACCTATCGACCAAGAGATAAAGTATTTCTGTACTACCGAATCGGTTGCACTTTACTTACAGAAATTTATTCTGTATAGAAAACGTAAGATTTTCTTTGGTGCAAGTGCTAGCAACAAAAGCTTGTTCGATATCATCAAAAAACATAGAGACGGGGAGAAGTTTTTGTATGTATGTAGCGAAAACCAACAAGACAATGATATTGTTGGTTGGCTAAAAACTAATAATTGCGATTTTAGTCTCGCATTTATGTATCGTAGTGTAAGTAATGACGTAAAGATTTTACTGGAAAAAGAAGAGTTTGACGTTATTTGTTTATTTACGCCAAGTGGTATCAGAAGTTTGTTGGACAGCTTTCCAGATTACAAGCAAAATGGAACCATTTTAGGTGCGTTTGGAGAGAACACGACCAAGGCAGTAACAGAAGCAGGGCTTAAAATAGGTATCATTGCTCCCAACCCACAGGCCCCAAGCATGGTTACAGCACTAGATAAATATTTATCGGAAGAAGCAAAAAACAAAGCTTAATTACAACTTATAACGCTCTTTCAGTTCCCCACATATTCTGTTGATAGTTGTATTTATTGGAGAATATTTAAATGAAGGCAACGCTTTTAGAAGTTTCGTATTGTCAAAATATACCTTGGTTTGTGCAGTATGGGCAGTCTCCTTTGTAAGCAACGGTTTCCTCTTAGTAAATAATTCTTTGATAGCTTCTATCCGCCACACAATAGCAGCTATCGTTTTGGTGACTTCCTTTTGCGGTGGTTTTTTATCAAATTCCTTTGCTATCTGGGTAAATATCTCTTTATAGCCAACATTATCTCCATTCAAAATAAAGCGTTCGCCCACAATAGGGCTGTCCATTAGTGCAATCATTGCTTTCACAACATCCACAACATCCACAAACCCGGTAACACCGTTTGTGTACCAAGGGAATTCATTGTAAGCCGACTTAAAAATACTAGCGCTCCCTTTATCCCAATCTGATAGGCCCAATATTATGGTGGGATTTACAATTACTGCATTTAGTCCTTCCCCTACGCCTCGCCAAACTTCCATTTCGGCAAGATGTTTTGTTTTGGCATAAACACTTCCCCCTGCTTTCTCGTCCCAATTCATGGTCTCATCAATCAACTTATTTTCTCCAAACCTTCCTAGTGCAGCAACAGAGCTCACATGTACCAATTTCTCTATTCCCGCATCAATACAGGCATTTACAATATTGGCAGTCCCTTCTATATTGGTTTGAAAAAGCTGTTTTTTATCTTTAGGATCAAAAGAAACAATTGCTGCACAGTGATAAACGTGCGTTACTCCTTCCAAAGCACCTTCTACATCCAAAATATCCAAGATGTCTCCTTGAACCCATTCTAAATTATTATCAAAAATGGATGGATGATTCTGACGATACAAAGCCCTTACCTTACTCCCTTTTTGTAAAAGATAAGGTATCAAATGACTTCCCACCAAACCACTACCACCCGTTACTAATATCACAATATTGATTTAATGATTGAACGATTCATGAACCATCGCTTCTGACTTTCCTGATTACTATGCTCTAGTAATATCGGCCCCAATTGCTCTTAACCGGGTATCAATGTTTTGATAGCCTCTATCTATCTGCTCAATATTTTGAATAGTACTTTTTCCGTCGGCACTCAATGCTGCAATCAACAAAGCTTGTCCTGCTCTGATATCAGGACTACTCATTGTGATGCCACGTAAGGCATATTTTCTTCCCAAGCCAATGACAGTTGCACGATGAGGGTCACAAAGAATAATTTGTGCCCCCATATCAATCAACTTATCAACGAAAAATAAACGACTCTCAAACATTTTCTGATGAATCAATACACTTCCCTTTGCTTGAGTAGCAATTACCAGCATAATACTAATTAAATCTGGCGTGAAGCCAGGCCAAGGATGATCGTAAATTGTCAAAATGCCACCATCCAGATAAGTAGTCACTTCATAACTATCCTGGGCAGGAACATAAATATCATCCCCTTTCAATTCAAACTGAATTCCCATCTGAGAAAACTTCTCAGGTATCATTCCTAGGTGATGAATACCCGCTCCTTTAATTGTCAATTCACTTTGGGTCATCGCTGCCAAGCCAATAAAGCTTCCTACCTCAATCATGTCCGGAAGCATCTTATGGTCTGTTCCATTTAGTTTTTCAACGCCTTCTATCACCAATAAATTGCTTCCAATACCTGCAATTTTTGCCCCCATCCTACTAAGCATATTACAAAGTTGTTGAAGATAGGGTTCGCAAGCGGCATTGTAAATGGTAGTTATTCCTTCCGCCAAAACAGCAGCCATTACAATGTTTGCAGTTCCTGTAACAGAAGGTTCATCCAGCAACATATAGGCACCGTGCAATTGAGGGGCTGTCAGTTTAAAAATATGCAGGTTATCATCATATTCAAACTTTGCTCCTAGCTTTTCAAAGCCAATGATATGTGTATCCAATCTGCGTCGCCCAATTTTATCCCCTCCTGGCTTTGGGATATATGCCTTTTTAAATCGTGCCAACATCGGGCCCGCCAACATAACAGAACCTCTCAAACGACCGCCCTTTATCCTGAATGCCTCTGAAGTAAAATAGTCAGTATCTACATTGTTGGCAGTAAAAGTGCAGGTGTGTCTGTCTTTCCTGTCTACCCCCACCCCCATGTCCTCCAATAATTCTATTAGTAAGTTTACATCTAAAATGTCTGGAATATTATATACCGTAACTGGTTGTGAGGTTAATAATACAGCGCTTAATATCTGTAAGGCTTCATTTTTAGCCCCCTGAGGAATGATAGTTCCCTTTAATTGATTGCCTCCTTGTACGATGAATGATGCCATTATATTCTTATTAATCGAAATGGAAAGCGTAAAAGTAGGGAGTTGGGGTCTAAAATGAATAAAAAGTACCCCAATAGCATCATATTTAACCAGCAAGGAATCGATATTTTTCCTACGATAAGCTAGCTTCCGATTGTTTTATTTTATATAAAAGCGAATAAATAAGTTGGTATTAAATGGTGTTTTGTTGGCAAAGGCATTGGTTGAAATATTGCCAATAGGCTTACAGACGACTGCACCTATCTCTAATTTTTTATACTTATATCCTACTTCAAGTTTACCTGACACAAAATTTGATTTCAATAAATTCCACTCTTTACTTGATTTGTCTATACCAATTATGCTGTCGTGAGTAACCTTTGTACCATTCTCAATAATTTTATTTGTTATCACGGCACTTTGTAGCCAATTGTTCGCAACACCCAATCCAATATTTAATTTATCCAACAACTTATACCGATACATCAGCGTTGCCTCTATACCAATCAGTTTATTGATGGAAACTTGTTGAGCATACGTTATTTGTTGAGGAGCGTTTTCTTCTGCAGAACCATGCTGAATGGTTACATTGTAATTGTTGGCACTAATAATACGTTTATTGTTTAGATAATACTGAGAATAAGGATTGAATGCCAATAACAAGCGTTGTTTTTTGCTGATACTTTTTTCAATAAATAGTTGAGGAATAAGCAAGGAAAATGGTTGTCTTTTTCCATTTACATCCAACGAATTTGCGCCAGACTCAAATGGTACATTCAGTTGTAAACCAAAGTGAATCCCTTTTTTGTTGATTAATTTAGGCATCAATTTGTTTGCAGCAGCAGCTGTTGCTGTGTTTACCGAATCTGATATGTGTTTGGTTACTGTATCGCCAGCCAATACTTTTTTCTCAGCTGTTTTGTCTGCATCCTTCAAAGTTGAAGATTCCGACGCAGCGTAACTATCTTGCATCGGATTGATAGATTTAGCTGCATTATTATCCTCGTCACTCTTATTTGTACCAGCAACAGAATTATTGTAATTTGGATTAAGAGGGGTGGCTGCCGAAGCAACTACACCTCTTTTTGAGGTTACAGCAGCGCTATTTTCATTCGGACGAATCTTATTTATAACAACAGTTTCGTTTGTATGTGTGTACTTTTCTAGTAGTGTTTTGCCCACTATCAATGGCAATGCCACAGCAGAAACAGAAGGCGTTGCAATATTTCCTCCGGTAGATTTTACCGTAGCTTGAGTATGTTTTTTACTTTCATTCATTACAATCAATCCGCTAATCAGACCAACTGCAAGAATGCTTATCCAGAAAAAGAAAACTCTTTTCCTTCTCTTTCTTCTAGCCGCTTCCTTGTCTAAATTGGGTTTCAATGTTGCCCAAGCTGCTTCAAAAGGGATAGCTGGGGGGATTGCACCTTCCTTTTTTCCGTCTATATTGCCCAAATTATCTCGCATAGACCTTCATGTTTGTGTTGTTGTTGTAGATCAATTTCAGTTTGCTTCTTCCATCATTCAGGTGCCATTTCACAGTCCCTTCTTTCATATCCAAACATTGTGCAATCTCTTTTATCAAAAAACCTTCTATATAAAAAAGATTAAAAACAGCACGCGTAGTTGAGGTAAGTGTTCTCAGAAAAGAAATTACAGTTTCCTCACTCGCATCCTTAAAAGGATTAATGCTTGTTTCTATCCTCATCTCAGTCACAGCTTCCTGGTATGCCATTTCTTTTTCTTTGGCTCTCACATGCGATATTGCAGCATTCCTGACCACACCATACACCCAGCAAAACAAGTTTCCTTTAGACATTTCATACTTTTCTATGTTATTAAAAGCATTCAACATTCCATTGTTTAAAGCGGTGATAATATCATGTTCATCATCAAAGAATTTACGGCACAAAGAAAATAGGTCATCATAAAAATGCCTGTATAGCTTTTCCTGACTTAATCTGTCATATTCAAGGCAGCCTTGCAATAATATTTCTATGTTTTCCGTCAAATTTTTTTCTAATTAGTACAAAGAAAGCAAAGGAATATATACAATTAGCATAATTTCTTCAAACTTTCATAAGAAATAAGGATTTTTACATAAGTAAATGCTCTTGTTGCATAAGACATTATCACGGTTTTTGATACGCTTTGTAACCAACTCAATCATTATTGCACCACCAACGGATAAATAGACACCACTTTGTTGCTTATCCAATTAAAACTAAAAACACCCGTTGCACTCAATGTAACCGTTCCTGTGTAGGTATCATTGCCATAGTTGACCGTAAATGGAAAGGTGCCAACAGACATATTAACGATGAAATTGATGCTGGTGGCGGGTTTTATGCTTGAACACGGAATAGAAGCCATCACAACACCACCATAATTGAGTGTGTATTGTTGGTTACTGCTATCCACCAAACTCAAGACACTATCGGTATAACATTGATAATTGTAGTGCGTGTTGGCAGTTAACACCAACTGTTTTTTGCCCTGAATATCTTTTTGTACCGAAGGGGTAATGGCCAATTTGTCGCTAAAAATAAAAGGAACAGTATCCACCGAAGGATTATTGATGGAAGGATCTGCCAGCCAAACAGTACGAGTGCGAGATTGGTTGCCCGATGAAATATGTACTGTACCAGTTTTACCATTTCCAAAACTAAAGGTTGCAGGATTTTTTGATGTGTTGATTGAGCTTACATTTCCTGTAGTTGTCCAGATAAAATCATTAATATTCGGTGGGTTATTTACAGAGAAAGAAATATTTTGATAGGGCAGAATATTTACAATCTGAGACGCCCGCAAACTAAATCCTGTATCAATGTCTTGATAAACGCTATCGGAAACCGTAACAACATAAGTGGCTTGGGTGGCATTGGCAGTAGCCGTGATATTGTAGGTACCTCCTTTGCTGAATGATAGCGTGGCGTACACACCCGCAGGGCTAATAGTATAGTTTTTATTTGGAAAAACCTGCCACGTTACAATTGCTGTATTGTTTCCGGTGTTGAATGAAAGCAATAACGGCTCGGTCTGCTTAATAACAGAAACAGTATCCGTAAACAAATGGTTTACTGCATTGCTATCAGTACTAGCGTCTTTACTACAAGCAAGTCCAAATTGGCAACAGGCTAAAAAAAGAAAGACATAATATTTACTTTTCATACTCTTTTTTGTTAAAACCAGTCAGGCTTTTTAATTCCCGACTGGTTGATTAATAGTTTTGGTTGATATTTGAGTTAGGGATTTAAAACCTTACGTTTATAAAGGGATAACGGCCTATTCAACCACGATTTTTTCATTGACTAATTTGCCACCGACAATCTGGAGTTGTGCTATGTAAACGCCTGGGCTAAGGTTAAATTTTATTTTGTTAAGAGTGCTAGAAGTGTTTAAGTTCTTCTTTACAAAAACTAGATTTCCCATTTTATCATAAATATCTACTTCTGTTACTTTTTTTCCATTTACCATAATAAACTTCTTGGCAGGATTGGGATAAACAGAAAACTGGTCGTTGTTTGCATCCAACTGAACACCAATAGTTTTACTGTATTGAGAGCTGCCATCTTTATTAACTATCTTTAGTCGATAATAAGCTTTTGCAGAATCAGTACTTACTTTATCTGTAAAATTGTACTGATTTAGTCCTACACTTCCTTTGACAGTAAGCAAATTGATTGGGATAAAGTTGGTACTATCCAAACTCCTGTCCACTTCAATTGCAATTGCATTTGTTTCATTTTCGATTGAAAACCGAATACCTATGTAGTGAACAGTAATTGCATTGGCAGTGAAGGATTGAACGGTACCAGGCACCATTGCAGGTAAAGAGTAACAGATTTCTAAACGAGGCCTTTTGGTGGTATCACTAGCTAAACCAGATTCAAATATTAAAGAGTTGTAAGGGTCGTTTTCTGTTTGTAATCTAAATAACATACCATTGTTGCTATCAGGCTTGCTAACCCAATTTTGGGCATAGGCAGTGATATCTGCTATATAATTTTCCGTTGTATTGGTACTTTTTGGAAGTATAACCTCTGTAGCAGTATCTACTACCAAAGGCGTAAAGTAATTGGTAGAATCCATTTTCCAATGTGAATATACTTTTTGCAAAAGGCCAATGTTATTAGTGCCATAGGTGGGACTACCTGATACCCCATTCAGGTTTTTTAATTTGGCATATAAATAAAGCTTAGCACTCTTTACAATTGCGTTTGAGGGCAATTGGCTCAAATCATACTTTATTAGTGACCTGCCATTATAATCAGGAATGCCAATACTGGTTGCTGTCCATGCAAACGCATATAATTCAGTTCCAGAAGTGTCGCCATGTGGCCCGGCATTGGGGTCATTTAAAAAAGAAGAGGTTTGAAATGCTTTATTGGTAGGCGATCCATACATTACCAAAGAAGAGTCACAAGTGGGAATAGTATCCTTATCTGGGTTTAGTGCAGTATACAAAGCGGTTACTTCTGAGCTATCCAATGCCCTATTATATATTCGGATATCATCTAAAACACCATTGAACCAATAAGGATATGTTGCATCACTACTGTGTTTACCTAAAAAAAGGGGGGAACTGTTTGCAAATGCGGAAAATGTCTCCTTAGTGGTGAATTTGAGAACATTGTTTACATACAGATGAGTTGAATCACCATTGTATGAATATACAACATGATACCAATTATTTTCTTGTATGTAAGGCTGATAGCTGTAATTATTTGCATACGCTGTAGGACCATAAAAGTCTTGGTGAATTGTATCTAAAGGTAGACTACAAGTGCCTCCGTTGGAATAACCTTGAGAACTAAACTCAAGCCCATATCCGAGTATATCGGTGCTTGAACCTTTTTGCATTATAAAATTATTCTGACAAGGCCCAGCATAAAATCCCATTGGTTTAACCCACGCACTGATAGTTATTGTATTTCCAGCGTTTAAAGAGGCAGAGTTAGGCACTTCTATATAGGAAGATTGTCCATCAAAGTAATACGCACTATTAGCATTTCCAAATCTATCAGCAGTTAAAGTTGCATTATTAAAGGACGGATTGTTACTGTTGCCACTCGAGTCGTTGGCATTGCCAGTAAAAGGATAGTAGGCCATCAACCCTTTGCTGAGGTTTACCTGGGCTGTTGCAAATGCAACAATCAAGACCATTGTTACTAATAGATATATTTTCTTCATTCCTTTTTTATTAAAATGCTATTCAACAACAATTTTCTTAATTACCGTTTCGCCGTCAGCCATTAATATCTGAGCGGTATAAATACCAGAACTCAACTTAAATTCTATTTTATTTTGAATAGCCATTGCATTCATCCCTTTTTTCGTAGCCACTGTCCTTCCCAAATTATCGATAATGTTAGTTTGCTTTATATTTTTTCCATTCACTATTATAAAATTTTTGGCAGGGTTAGGATAAACAGAAACCCGATTTGCTATTGCCGACAATTGAATAGCTACGACTTTACTGTAACTAAGGTTACCGTTTCTATCTATTATTTGAAGGCGGTAATAGTTGATGCCATTTGCTGGTGTATTATCTATAAACTGATAATTGTTTGCACCACGTCCTTTAGCATTTATTTTACCTATCGTTGCATAATCAACCCCATTGATGCTCCTCTGAACATTGAAGTAGGCTGTGTTCAGTTCGTTTGCAGTACTCCAATTATTTTTAACGCTGATGATATTACCTACAATTTCTTTTAATTGATAGTCACTTAATGTTACAGGCAATGGGTCACTTATTATAATGGTATTTGTCGTATTAGTTACAACGGGGTTGTTATAATCAAAATAAATAGAAGCTTTATTAAAGATGTTACTACCAATAGTATCACCTGGCAAAGGGGTTAGTTTAAAGTTTACGAATCCGTTACTTTTTGTTTGGCTAGAGCTACTATCATCTAAATCTATGTCAAAAAATTTAAAATAGACAATACCTTTCGTGTTGTTTATTTCAATATTTGGGCTATGGCTACTGCCAATCATTTGAAACAGGTTCTTATCTAAAAGCGTGTTAAGGGTATCTGCTATCACAACATCTCTGGCAGAGGCATTTCCAACATTTTGAAAATCTATTTTGTAATCAATTCCATCCCCATCCACTAATTGTGTTGTTGTTAATTCGGGGGTTGCTTGCTTACAATTAGGGTCATAACTGCCTTTTATTATACTGCTGTCTCTAGTTGAAACATTACTGATTGTTGCTGTGCTAAACAAACTAAGCCCCTTTACGGCATTGGGCTTAACACGAAAAAGAAAATATGGATATTTAAATCCGCTTCTGTAATATTCGTTTCCAAAGTAATTTGCGCTCAACGTATCCAGCCAGCTGATTGTATTACCTGTGTTACTTAAAATTGTTATTGAAGCAGAATCAAAAATCAACTTACTACTATCATAAGTGAACCGTACAGTATCGTAACTGTCATTAGTACCTAGATTTCTATAAGATATGCTGTATGCAAATGCTCTGCCTGGTATTGCATTTTGCCAAGGATAGATATGGATAGCCAAACTATCCTTTAATCCATTGGGTTGGATTGCAATATCCTGAAGTGCCAATTGTTCTTCATACGAAGAAAAGCTAAAGTTTATTCCATTTGGAACTGCTTTAAAAAATGGTGGCACAATTGGATTCAAAGTGAAGCTTCCGGTATCTGTTGTAGTAATAATAAATTGCCCCGCATCATTGGTAAATGATGTTTGCCCCTGATTTAATGTAACGGGTACATAAGGAATATAAAACTCGTCAGTATCTTTTATACCATTACTGTTTTTATCATAGAAAACCTTTCCCGTTATTACTGGGAATGCGTTACAATGGTTTGCATTGTTAGTAGGGTTACAGATAGGCAACCCTACAGGATATACGTTGGTATTTCCGGCAGTGTTGGGAATGCACCGCACCCCAGTACCGCTTACATTCAGGGAGTCCAAGCTATTGGGTAATCTTGGCAGACACAGCAAAGTACTGTCTCCCTGGCAATACAGGTACTGGAGTTGATACAAAGAATCTAGGAATGGGATTGAAGAAACGGGGTTAATACTTACATCTAAATAATTGAGTGTTGTTGGCAGGTTGTACGGCAGGGCTGTCAATTGGTTACTATCACAATCCAATGAATAGAGTGTGTATGGCAATGCTGGTAATTGGGAAATAATATTTTCACCACAATCTAACAAGGAAATGTTATCAGAAAGTGTTGGCAATGAGGTTAACCGATTACCGTAACAATAAAAGTTTTGTAGGCTGCTGGGCAAAGCGGGCAGGGTAGCTAATTGATTATTACCGCAATCCAATAAAGTGAGATTGGCGGGGAGTGTTGGTAGGATTATTAGTTGATTAAATGAGCAAACTAAAGAATTTAATGAATCAGGCAGTGCAGGCAAATTCTGCAACCCATTTTCATCACATAGAAAACGCGTTAAAGATGCTGGCAACGAAGGCAATGTTGTTAATTGATTGTTTTCGCAGTTAAAGGATAGCAACTGCTTTGGCAAATCTGGCAGGGAAACAAGTTGGTTGTTGCTACAGTACAGATATTACAAACTATTGGGCAAAGTGGGTAACGTTGTTAGCTGGTTATTTTCACAATCCAATAGTTTTAAGCTTTTAAAGTATTGTATACCACTTAAATCTTGTATAGAATCCTGATTAAGATACAAAGAATCTTCTGTTATTATACCCCTGCAAGTGGTGTCCATCTGCCCCGATCCATTGAAGCAAGCAGGATAAACCTTTAACAGTAATGCTCGGAAATTACTATCAGCAATGTTTACATACTGTGCTTTGGCAAACACGCATGTAATTAAGCTGATAAGTAAGCAAAACCAAATTTTTCTCATAAATCTGTTTTATAAAAACAACGTTTCACTAAGCATTACGCTTTTTCGAAGGCAAAAGGTTGGGTTTTTGAAAAATATTTTTTAAAAAAAGTCAAATTAGTTAATAATAGACCCTTTTCTAGGCTTTATCCTCTATTTTTAGTCGTTTAAAATTTTAATCAATCAGTAAATAAAATAATAAAAATGAGCAAAAAACTAGACAATCAAGTAGCCATCGTAACAGGTGCAAGTAGTGGAATTGGTGCCGGCGTTGGAAAATCGTTGGCAGCAGAAGGTGCAATAGTCGTGGTAAATTATCCCATGGCATCCAATAGGGACGCTGCCGAAGAAGTAGTTGCGGAGATTGTTTCCGCAGGCGGAAAAGCCATTTCCATCCAATGCGATGTGAGCAAAGAAGCCGATGTGCAACAGATGTTTGCGAGTACGGTTGCCAAGTTTGGCACAGTGGATATATTGGTGAACAATGCGGGTATCCAAAAAGATTCGCCTTTTGAAACAATGACTTTAGACCAATGGAATTTGGTGTTGGGCATCAACCTTACCGGCTTATTCCTATGTGCAAGGGAGGCGGTGAAAGAATTTTTGAGGAGGGGCATCGACCCAACTAAATCCAAGGCAGCAGGTAAAATCATTTGTATGAGTAGCGTGCACGAAGTAATTCCTTGGGCGGGCCACGCCAATTATGCAGCGAGTAAAGGGGGAATTATGTTGTTGATGAAAAGTCTTTCTCAGGAATTCGCTCACAAAAAAATCCGTATCAACAGTATTTGTCCGGGTGCCATTCAAACGCCCATCAATCGAAGTGCTTGGGAAACGCCCGAGGCATTGGAAAGTCTGTTGACGCTTATTCCATATAAAAGAATTGGTCAGCCCGAAGATATAGGCAATGCTGCCGTATGGTTGGCTAGCGACGACAGCGATTATGTAAATGGCATCTCTTTGTTTGTGGATGGCGGCATGACGCTGTATCCTGGTTTTACCACGAATGGTTAGCATCTGCCACGAAGAACACAAAGGCAGAAAGAAGCACAAAGAAATAAATTGGAAGGAAGGAAAATCAAAGTATTCTCCTTCCTTCTTAACTAATTGGCAAATCTTTGTGCTTCTTTCTGCCTTTCTGCCTTTGTGGCAAAATTTAAAAACATATTTTTGGCGCATGTGGATTATCTGTAAAAAAGAATGGCAGCAATTTTTTAGTAGCCTCACCGGTTACCTCGCCATTATTGTTTTTCTGTTGCTGAATGGTCTCCTCCTTTTTGTATTTCCCGACAGCAATGTGCTAGACTTTGGCTATGCTTCCCTAGGCAGCTTCTTCACCACTGCCCCCTTTATTTTATTGTTTCTGGTGCCTACCATCACCATGCGCAGCATTGCCGAAGAATATAAAAGCGGCACTTTCGAACTCTTGAAAACCCTTCCACTAAAGCCTTCTCAAATTGTTGGTGGAAAGTTCTTTGGGGCGTTGCTGATTGTGGTGGCGGCGTTGGTGCCTACGGTTATCTATGCCGTTTCCATCCAACAACTTAGTAGCATTGGCGGTATAGATGTGGGTGCAACTATGGGTAGTTACTTTGGTTTGGTGGCACTCGGGGCGGTTTATACTGCCGTAGGAATCTGTGCCAGTAGCTTTACCAACAACACGGTGGTGGCGTTTATTGCAGGCGCATTTGTTTGTTTTTTGCTGTATAATGGATTTGATGCCATCAGCAAATTGCCTGTTTTTAAGGCTGGTGCCGATTATTATATAGAGATGGTGGGCATCAATGCACACTACCGAAGCATCAGTAGAGGTGTGGTGGATTTGAAGGATATGATTTATTTTGTGGGATTGATTTTACTGTTTCTGTTCATCACTCAACGAAATATTAGTCGCAGGTAATGATTAATTGTATGCAGTGAAGGATTAACTGTTAGCAGTAAGTAATTAACTGCATACAGTAACTGAACAACTGCTAACAGTGAAGTTTTAACTGCATGCAGTGAGCCTTTAACTGTTAGCAGTAATTGATTAACTGCATGCAGTGAGCGAATAACTGCGAAACTGAAATGGTGTTTTACATATAAAAAGACAATGAATAGACTATTAAATTATAAATACACTTGGGCAATATTGACGGCTTTGTTCATCGCCTTGGTGTACGCTTCTTCTTTTTTAGATTATCGGATAGACCTTACTGCCGAGAAGCGTTTCAGCATCAATCCATCTACCAAAAAACTCTTTAATCAGGTGGATGATGTGGTGAAAGTGCAGGTATTTCTTACGGGAGATTTACCTGCTGATTATAAAAAACTAAGTCTTGCCACCAAAGATTTTTTGGAGGAGATGAAGCAGGTTTCTAATAATAAAATAGAAATTAGTTTCGAAAAACCCGGCGACGATTTAAAGGATGATACCGCAAAAGGTATGCTCTATGATAGCCTTGCCCGCTTGGGTGTGGTGTTTGAAAGAAGTGAGGTTTCCGAGAAAAGCAATGAAAAAGAAACCAATCAACTGATTATTCCTTCGGCTTTGGTAAGCTATAAAGACAAGCACCCGATTGCTGTTGATTTGCGCAGCAGTAAGAAAATTTATAAGCAATACAATGTCATAAACGACAATCCGCAGGAAGATGTTGAGGCTACCCGCAATGCCGCCGAAGCTTTACTGGAGTTTAAATTTGCCAATGCCATCGATAAACTCACGCGCACTTCCGTTCCGGTTATTGCGTACACCATTGGTAATGGCGAACCGATAGATAAAACCGTAAATGACCTAGGTGAAAGCCTTCGGACTGAATATCGATTGGGTATTTTCGATTTAAAAGCCGCCTATCCCGATGCGTCTAAGATTAATGCCTTATTAATCGTAAAACCAACTACGGCATTTAGCGATGAGGATAAGCTAAAACTCGATCAGTATGTGATGAATGGAGGCAAGATAATTTGGTGCATTGATAAACTGCACGCCGAACTGGATAGCCTGATGCGCAGCAAATCGGAATATACGGCTTACGACAGAGGGGTAAATGTGGATGATATTCTATTTAGATATGGGGTTCGTATCAATGGGGATTTGTTGCAGGATTTAAACTGTGCCAAGCTTCCTTTGGTTGTTGGCTATAATCCCGATAAAAGTCCTCGGATGCAACGGGTGCCTTGGCCTTATTATCCTTTGCTATCTTCCATAAACAATAACCCTATCTCCAAAAATCTGGATAAAGTATTGCCCATTTTTCCTTCTAGTATCGATACGGTAAAGGCCGAAGGCATCAATAAAACAATCCTTTTGGCTAGCGATACCAATAGTCGTGTGTTGGGTTCGCCCGCTTTGGTAAGCGTAAACAGTGTGAAGACGGAGGAAGATTTTAGAAGTTTCACCCGAAGCTATGTGCCTGTTGCAGTGCTGTTGGAAGGGAAGTTTAAATCATTATTTGCCAATAGATTAACGGGTACTGTTACAGATTCTGTCCAAAAAGCAACTGGTAAGCCTTTTTTAGCATCTGGTAATATCGAAAGCAAGCAGATCGTGATGTCGGATGCGGATATGGTTACAAATGCCATTTCTGAAACTACGGGGCCACTCTCGATGGGCGAACTTCCATTTGATAGCTATCGGTTTGCAAACAGGGAGTTTCTGTTAAACTGCGTGGATTATCTGGTTAGTAACAATGGAATATTCGCTACACGCAACAAAGAGTTCACCCTGCGGTTATTAGATAAGAAAAAAGTAGAAGCCGAGCGGACTGAATGGCAATTCATAAATATTGTTGCCCCCATCGCTTTGCTGATATTGATTGGATTAATTTTACAATGGGTTAGAAAAAGAAAATATACTTTATGAGTTTTAGGTAATAAGTTTTAAGTTGAAGAAAATGATTACTTAAAACCTAATACTTAGTACTTAATACTACTTTTAATTTACGACTATCGACTTATGACTAATATAAAAGAAGGAATCCCCACTTCTATCCCGTCAACTATCGAACATTTGGTTGTTGATAGTCGTAAGATAATATTCCCTAAAACAACTTTGTTTTTTGCCCTTCGTGGAGCAAGAAGAGACGGACATGAATACATTCAAGAAGCTTACGACAAAGGCGTTAGACACTTTGTAATTTGTAGAAGGATTGATACAACAAATTTTGTTGGAGCCGATTTCTTTCTCGTCCCCAGTTCATTGAAGGCATTGCAGATATTAGCATCCATTCATCGGGCCGGATTTGATTATCCTGTGATTGGCATCACCGGAAGCAATGGAAAAACGATTGTAAAAGAATGGTTGTACCAATTACTGAATCCCGATTATAACATCGTTCGTAGCCCACGGAGTTATAATTCTCAGATTGGCGTTCCCCTAAGTGTGTGGCAAATGACCGCCGAGCATACGCTAGCTATTTTCGAAGCGGGTATCTCTACATCGAGAGAAATGCCTGCACTTGCAGGCGTTATTCAGCCGACAATTGGTATTTTGACAAGTATTGGCGAAGCCCATAATGGTGGTTTTGTAGACATCAAGCAGAAAATACTTGAGAAGCTACAGTTGTTTGCCATTTGTAAATATTTGATTTATTGTAGGGAATCGATTGATGACCACATGGATATTGAAGAAATTAAAAGCAATCTTTTTCAGCAAAATATAACCCTTTTTTCTTGGAGTAGGGAAACCAATGCAACCTTAAAGGTATTGGCTGAAATGAAAAGCGAGAACACAACACAGGTTTTCTTTACCTATAAAAATAACAATTACTCCATCTCTATTCCCTTCACGGATAAGGCTTCTCTGGATAATGCGATTACCTGCATCTGCTCTTTGTTTTTGCTGGAAATACCTTTCGAAACAATTCAAGAGCGGATTTCTCAACTGCAACCATTGGAGATGCGCTTGCAGTTGAAGAAAGGCATCAACAACTGCCACGTTTTAAACGATAGTTATAGCAACGATTTGTCTTCTCTGAGCATTGCTTTAGATTATTTACAGCAGCAAGCGGGTAACAATCCTACAACAGTCATCATATCTGATATTCCTCAATCTGGAATGCACGAAGAAGTGCTGTATCATGTGGTTGCAAATGAATTGGAGCAAAGAAATATTCATAGATTGATTGGTATTGGAAAATCAATTTCCGAGCATCAAGCTGTTTTTGATGAGTCTGTCCCTGAGAGGAGTTTTTATTTAACTACCGACGACTTTTTAAACGAATACACAGGTAAGTCTTTGGCTGAAAGAAAGTTTCAGAATGAATATATCCTGCTAAAAGGGGCGCGTATTTTTTCATTTGAACGAATAAACAATTGGTTGGAGCAAAAAGTGCATCAGACAGTAATGGAAATTAACCTTACTGCCATGGTTCACAACCTGAAAGAATACCAACAAAAGCTTTTGCCTTCTACCATGCTGATGGCGATGGTAAAAGCATTCAGTTATGGTAGCGGAAGTGTGGAAGTAGCCCGATTATTACAGTTTTATAAAGTAGATTATCTAGCAGTTGCTTATGCAGATGAAGGCGTTGAACTTCGTTTGGGAGGCATCACCCTTCCTATTATGGTGATGAACGTAGACGAAGCCGGTTTTGATGCTTTACTAGAACATAACCTGGAGCCAGAGATTTATTCATTTTCTATCTATCATTCTTTTCACGAATATTTATTAAAACAAGGCATTACCAAGTTCCCTGTTCACATAAAACTGAATACAGGAATGAATCGTTTGGGCTTTGATACCAATGAAGTCGAAACTTTGGGTAAGCAATTGGCCAGGCACAACACCATGTTGGTGAAAAGTGTATTTAGTCATTTGGTTGGTAGTGAATCTGCTGAATTTGATGACTTCACACAACATCAAGCTTCCCTTTTTGAGACGGCAGTGGGTACTTTACAGACCTATTTAAACTATTCGTTTATAAAACACATTGCTAATTCATCGGGCATATTCAGACATCCCGATTTACAATACGATATGGTGCGCCTTGGCATCGGATTATACGGTGTTGATAGTGCCAATAGTCATAAAATCAGCTTGATTCCAGTTGCTACACTAAAAAGCACTGTTGCTCAGATACGAAAAGTGAAAGAAGGAGAAACGGTTAGCTACAATCGTAGAGGAGTCTTGAAAAGAGACAGTATTATTGCCACCATTCGTATTGGTTATGCAGACGGTTACAGTAGAAGATTGGGCAATGGGATAGGGAGTGTTTATATTAAGGGACAGTTAGCACCAGTTGTAGGAACTGTTTGTATGGATATGCTAATGATTGATATTACGGATATTCCAAAGGTAAAAGAAGGTGACTCGGTAGAACTATTTGGGACTAATTTACCGATACAACAAGTAGCAAAGTGGTCCGAAACAATCCCTTATGAAGTAATGACAGGCATTAGTCAGCGTGTTAAGCGAGTTTACGTAGAAGAGTAAAAGTAGATACTAGATATTAAAAAGCCCTTGAACTAAAATATTCAAGGGCTTTTTAATATCTAATATCTAATATCTACTCTCTTATCTGTGATTATACTGATCCTTGTATTTAGGCCATTCACTATGTTGCGGGTGTTCTTTTATTTGATAGTACCTTGGATCATGACTTTCACGAATTACTGGCTGAGGATCGTGATGTACCACTACTTCCCTGTATTTATCTCTGTAATAAGGGTGGTTCAAATAGGGCTTGTAATCATTAACCACCACTTTATACGAATGGTCTAAATCATAATTGCCATATCTGTCTGGTAGTTGAGAAGCAAATCGCCATTGCCCGTTGTCAAAATAAATAAACCGATGTTTTGTCACATTGTAATAGCATTCAATGTCAGGCAAATAATAATACTCCACATGATCATAACCGGTTGGTCCCCAAACAGGCTGTCTTCCAATGTTTACATCAAAATGTACATTAACTTGTGCTTTTACATTGTCTGCAAAAACCATTGCAGCAACAAAAAGGCTTAAAAACATTACTTTTTTCATGATTGTTAATTTAATCGTGGGTACCTATGCAAGTAGTGTTCCAAACTTACTTAAAGATTTATAAAAATTCCTTTCCTAACGTATAACCTGATACACGTCTATTCTCCCTTCATTATTTGCTTCTCTTTCTTCCACCATTTAAATCCGATGTAAGCCATAATTGCCAAAGGCATAAACATCAAGTAGAGAATACCAGTGTTAAGGGAATGTGCAGGTCCTTCTCCCAACTGAGAAGCTGTTTTTGTGCAGATACTACACTGAGAAAATGCAGCTTGTAACCCACAAAAGAAGATAGCAATAGATAAAAAAAGCAATTTAATTTGATTCATTCCAAAAAAATTTAGGCTCAAAGATAGAATACAAGTAATTAACGATTAAAGTTTAGTGATTAATCCGGTTCACTAATCATAAAACGTTAATCAGTAAACATTAACTGTGTTGCACATAAAAATCTACCATCGTCGTATATACTTTTTGCTTCAGGGCTTCAATGGTCATATCTTCTGGATCTATAGGTGGCAGAAAGTGCATCTCTAGTTTGGTGGGTAATAAAAAAAGCGTCTCATGAATGGGACAAGCCTTCTTTGTACCTAAAATTACACACGGAATAATGGGAGTTTTGGTATCTCTCGACAGCTTAAAAGCCCCATCTTGAAACTTTGCCATCGGTAAATCTGTTTTATTGCGTGTTCCCTCTGGAAAAATACACATGTGAAACCCTTTATTTAGCGAGGCTTTCATCAAATCGAAGCTTTTCTTTCTACTAGCCACACTATCTCGGTTTACTAATACTGAACCACGTGCATAGAACCATCCAAAAAGGGGTACTTTGGCAAAACTATCCTTGGCTATTGTCTGATTGGGGCCCGGCACAAACGGACACAACAAAGGCACATCCAACATCGCATTATGATTAGCTGTAACTATATAGGTAGTGCCTTTTTTAAAATTTTCTTTGCCATAAACTTTCAACGGGGAGAGTATCAGGTACAGCCAAGTGGCATTCCAAGCCTTTGAAACGAGTATAAACCACCACATTCCCTTCGGATCTTTTACCAATTTGGTAGCCATCGAAGGAATAAAGATGATTAAAAAGGTTATTGCAAAAGTTACAACACCCCATATAGCCCAGATCCTCGCAAAAACGAGTGTGAACAGGTTGTATTTCTCTCTTTTTGGTACACTGATAGCTTCGCTCATAATATTTTTAAATTTTACCACTAAGTTCACAAGGATTTACCACAAGGAACACAAAGAAAGTAAACACAAGGGTCACTATGATTTTTCTTTGTGTCCTTCGTGAAAAACCTTTGTGTTCTTTGTGGTAAATCATTTTAAATCATCCAATCTATTGCTTCTTGCCCTTGTTTTGCCAACAAAGCATTTGCCCTACTAAAATGTTTACACCCGAAAAAGCCATTATACGCACTCAACGGAGATGGATGTGCTGCTTTCAGTACATGATGTTTTGTTTCATCAATCAATACCTGCTTCTCTTGTGCAAATTTGCCCCAAAGTAAAAATATTACTCCCGTTTTTTCGTCAGAAATTTTTTTAATCACCGCATTGGTAAAGTCCATCCAACCTATTTTGGCATGACTAGCAGGTTCATTTGCCCGTACAGTAAGCACTGCATTCAATAAAAGTACCCCTTGCATTGCCCATTTGGTAAGATTGCCCGAAGATGGTATCGGCATCCCAATATCTGTATTCAATTCTTTATAAATATTTACCAGAGAAGGCGGGGGCGGCACACCATCTGGTACGCTGAAACTTAATCCCATTGCCTGACCCGGATTATGATAAGGATCCTGACCCAATATCACCACTTTTACTTTATCAAAAGGCGTTTTGTCAAAAGCATTAAAGATGAGTCCTCCCGGAGGATAAATTGTTGCCTTAGTAGCACGCTCTGTTTTAAGATGTGTGACAACTTGTAGAAAATAAGGCTTGCTAAACTCATCTTGCAGCACTGTTTTCCAGCTATCTTCTATTTTCACATCCATATAGAAACCTTTTTAGTAGCAACGAAAATATCAATATTTAACGCTCAAAAGAGCAAATTGAACTTTTGGCATATTCCTCAGAGACATTAGATTGTGCCCAGGTACGCAATTGTAAAGTCTTTTAATTGAGGAAAGAATATTTTGTACAACTTTTGCATGGCTTCATAATTCTCTTCCCAAAGCTTAAAACATTCCGCGGCAGAAGAGAGATAGGTTGCGCGGCGGGCAATGTTGGCAAAACTTCTTTCTATACCCCAAGCAAACTGGTAGTTATACAGCCAATTATTCTGTTTCATATAAGGAAACACTTTTATGAAGTTTTCTGGAAGCCACTCTTGCTGTGCTTCAAGAATTTGATACGTGCTTTCTGCAAAATTTTTTAAGTCATCTGTAGTTGCAAAGCTGCTTGTGTCCAATGCCAGAAAATGATCGAAGGCAACATCCACAAAAGCCCCCGAATACAATCCAACAGCAGGTTTCAGGTATTGTTTAGCCTGACGTACAGCGGTGTGGTTGTCTGTAAAACTATCAATTGCGCGATGAAGTTGTATCCCTTTTTGAATAGGCAAAGGATAGTCGTATTGCTTTTTTCCTTTGATAAAATCGCTGATCATATTACCCACTACAACTTCGGGTTGATTGAAGGAAAGATACGCGTGGGCTAAGTAATTCATGGATTGAAGATAGGAGAGTTTCGCCACAAAGACGCAAAGGCTCTAAGGAACACAAAGTAGGAAAGGCAGAAATAAGCTTTAAGAGCCTGTTTAAAAATGTTCTTTAAAAGAATTAAGGGCACATGCTAAAAAAGAGATCCATACGTTCTTAGAGTTACCAAGCTTAAAGAAAATATGTATTCGACAGATTTAACAGATGCCCAATGGGACAATATTAAGCGTTATTTGGACAAAACTG
>Ga0208741_10000417_pt1 | contig 20966 bp, 6 predicted proteins | sample CryBogCBE03Jun09_FD_184576 | JGI IMG/M metagenome (GOLD analysis project Ga0208741, IMG submission 184576) | Freshwater microbial communities from Crystal Bog, Wisconsin, USA - CBE03Jun09 (SPAdes) | ecosystem: Environmental > Aquatic > Freshwater > Lake | place: Crystal Bog, Wisconsin, USA...
TGGAGGTTAAACTTTCTAAGCCAATCCTTCCTAAGAGTAAGATTGCTTTGGATGTTTCCTTTGAGGCGCAAGTCCCTATTCAAATAAGAAGAAGTGGAAGGGATAATGCCGAAGGAATCAGGTATAGTATGAGCCAATGGTATCCTAAAATGGTGGAATACGATTACCAGGGATGGAATGCAAACCCATACGTTGCCCGTGAGTTTTATGGGGTGTGGGGCGACTTTGATGTGAAGATAAACATAGATAAAAACTACCTAGTTGCTGCCACAGGTGTGCTTCAGAATGCAAATACAATTGGTTATGGATATGAAGATGCTGGTGTGAAAGTGCCGTCTGCTAAGGAAAACACCCTTACCTGGAACTTTAAGGGAGAAAACATTCACGACTTCGTTTGGGCTGCCGACCCAACCTACAAACATATCTCCAAAAAGGTAGGAGGAGTGATGTTGAATGTATTTTATAAGCCAACAGACAAAACCAGCGACAGCGCCTGGAACAATGTATTGTGGGCTGCCGAGAAGGTATTGCCTTATATGGAAAAACGCTTTGGCAAATACCCCTATCCTCAGTATTCCTTTATTCAGGGAGGCGATGGCGGAATGGAATATGCGATGGCTACGCTACTAAAGAGTTCTAGTTTGGGTACCGTATTTCATGAATGGATGCATAGCTGGTACCAACAGATGCTCGGTACCAATGAAAGCCTTTTCCCTTGGATGGATGAAGGATTTACAACCTACGCCGAAGGAGAAGTAAGCAGTTATTATCGTCAGAACTGGGCTGCACAGTCACCTTTCATCAATAATGGATCAAAAGCGGGCATTGCGGCGGCCAATGACAAAGACAATACACGCCTGCCTTTGCATCAATATAATAGTTACAGGGGGTATCAGGATCTGGCCAACAGCGGACTAGAGGAACCTCTTAGCACCCATGCCGATCATTACAATACCAACTATGCCTACAGCCAGGCATCATACAGCAAGGGTTCAGTATTTATGACGCAGTTGGGGTACATCGTTGGCGACAGTGTCCGTGACCGGATATTGTTGGAATACTACAATCAATGGCGTTTCAAACATCCCAATGCCAACGACTTTATCCGTGTTGCAGAGAAGGTGAGCGGACTGGAGTTGGAGTGGTATAAAGAGTATTGGGTGAACAGCACCAAAACAATAGATTATGCCATTGGCAATATAGATATCGTCAACAACAAAACCACTATCACTGTAAAACGCAAAGGCAAAATGCCAATGCCGTTGGATATTTTGGTAACTTTCAAGGATGGCACGCAAGAAGTACATTATATCCCCCTCAATCTGATGTATGGTGCCAAGCCTGCCGAAAACAAGATTCCCCGAACAGTGCATCAAGAGTGGAAATGGACAGATCCTGAGTATGATTTTACCACCGAACGTAGGATTACCGATATTAAGAGCATTGAAATTGACCCTACCCATCGGTTGGCAGACATTAACAATGGCAATGATAAGTTAGTGGTGCCCAATTAAGCTGTTTGGGTTAATTGTGGCTTTCTTGACTTAGGTTCTATGCTTTTCATTGATTAATTACTTATTAGATGCACACAAATCCAGAAGATAGTCTTTTTAAGAAAATCATGCAAAAGACGGATACGGACAAAATCAGTAGCCATTTCGCAAAGTTTTTTGTTTGGGTGGTTGTCATTACGCTCCCTGCAAAGTATTGGTATCGCATAGCCTATTATGTCTCCCACTTTTTCGGTCTCATTTCCCGTCAGGCACTTTTCGGCAAATTATCCGTTCAGTATCAGCGTGCCTACAGACTAAACAGGTTACTTTCTTTGTTTACACGCAGTGGAAAAGCGTTTGATATCCCCATAAAAATTACGGGGTTGGAACTATTACATTCAACACAAAACGGACTAGCTATTTGTTCCGTTCACCTACCCCTGATAAAAGTGGGTATTAGAGCCATATTGGATAGTGGATTCGAAATAGACGCTATGATTGCCGGCATGACAGGCAGTGATGGAAAGATGGCCTTCTGGGGAACTACAAAAAGGGTAAAGACCATTGCCTCGGCAGAAGCTAATGTACTGATTAAAGCCAGAAGTGTACTAAAAGAAAATGGCAGTATCTCGCTGATGATAGATACCAATCTGGGCAACCCACTATCACCCAATATGCTTCGATTCTGTGGGAAAGTAGGCGCCAAAGTAGTCTTCTTGCTGGCAGAACTTGCAGATGACCATAGCGTAATCGTTCATTTGGTATCCCCACCCTATCCCTATTGTGAAGATGACAATCAGGTAAATGAAAACCTGAATGCGTTAGCCAAATTAAGGGACGACATTCTAATCCGCTATCAGTTGCCGCCCGTTGGAAAAGGGAATTGGAAAGACATTTGAGATAGTAGATAGTAGAAAGTAGAAAGTAGTTAGTAATGCGAATCAAGGATTGGAAGTACCGTTAGGTAAGGAACATTTGTAGCAACCCAGCAAAAGGAAGGCTCTAAGTGCCTTAGGTACGACATAATCCAACGTTTTTATCTATCATTAACGTGAGTTCGGGTTAAGGTGCGAGTTTAAGTTGGTTTGAATGTTCCATCTTTATGTTTAGGGAAGGTTTCTTTGGGAAGAATGAATAAGCTGCGAGAGCAGACATTATATTGAACAAGAAACCATTGACTGATCTGTGCCTCGTGTGTTGCAGCTTACAAATATTCTTTAGTTCATCATTAACTGACTCAATTACTGCCCTTTTGCGGAGCAGTATCTGTTCGGTTTCGGTCAGGTTCCTTTGTTTCATATTCTTCCTGACCTTGTTTATCAATTGTATGCCATCTTCAAATAGCAAATCAAACAGTGTTTGGCTGATATACCCTTTGTCGCCAAAGAGATACCCAAAAATGTTTTCTGACAGGCTTTTCATCACCTTGTGGTCACGGTCGTCCACATTTCCCTTGGTGAGGTAAAACGATAGTATCTCCCCCCTGTCGTTGATAATCAGGTGCAGTTTGAACCCATAGAACCACCCAGTTGATGCCCCTGCTCTTGTCTAGGCAACAAAAACATCATCGGCACAGATACCCTACTCTCAAGTTCTATGAAACGGTTGTAGGACACCATGGTTGGGAAACAATCGGACAAATGTTCCTTCACATAATGGTTGTAGTAGTGCTTGAAATTGGTGAAGGAACCAAAGTGGATCAATATGAGTATCGCAATTATCTCGGAGTCAGACAGGGATGCTTTACGATTCCGCTTAGGCTGCCCTTCACCGTATGAAGGTGTCAAATTCAATACAGAAATCATCTACTGGAACGAAAATATCTATAACTTTATCCCGCAACATAAGGGTGTATTTTAGTGATAAAATGGTGGTGCATTATATACTCTAATTTACACCTTTTTTCTTACTCTTATCCCGAACTCACGTTAAATAATTAACTCAATCAGCTTCTTAAACACAAAACGGGGCTGTCTCAAAATGAGACAGCCCCGTTTTGTGTTTAAATTATTATCAGCTATTAGTACTTGATGAAGTGTCTAGATTCTTGACTTTCGCCCTTTATCACCACTACATAACTACCACTCGCCAAAGAAGAAACATTGAGAGACAAGGTATTGGTTCCAGCATTCAATTGTGCTTGTTGCTGAGTCAATACTTTACCTAGCAAGTCTATGACTTGTACAGTAACAGTTTCTGATTTATCGTTGTTAACCCTCAGAGACATGATATTCCTTACAGGGTTTGGATAAACGGTGAAGCTGATTCCACTGTTCAAGGTTATTGCTACTACATTACTGTATGCAATATTTCCTTGTTTATCAACCATCTGTAAACGATAGTAAACCTTACCACTTGCGTTTGCGGCATCCAAGTAAGCGTAGTTTGAACCCGACTTATTACCAGAAGCGGCTACCTTATCAAGCGCACTAAAGGTCTTTCCATCAGTACTACGTTGAATAACGAAGTATGCCAAGTTTACTTCTGTAGCGGTTGACCAGCTAAGCTTGTTTCCATCACTGTTGTGAACCCCTGAGAAGTATTTGAGACTCACTGGAACAATGTCATTGACTGTCAAGATTAATGTAGCAGTACTATCACAACCACCTGCATTAATTAGATGAGCCGTATATGTTCCGTTAGTGTCGTAACTAGTTCCATTGAAAGTGACAGCGCTACCCTTGTTTATTGTATCGTAAGTTATTGAGCTTGTGGCAGTACTTACTGTCAAGACTAATGTAGCTAAACTATCGCATCCTGTACTATTAGACAGATGTGCTGTTTGCGTACCAGCAGCTGTGAACGTTAAGCCATTCCAACTGAATGGTAATGAGCTTGCACAAATGGTACTGTCTGTAGTTGAAGTACTTACCGCATTAACAGTTAACACCAATGTGGCTAAACTATCGCATCCTGTACTATTAGACAGATGTGCTGTTTGTGTACCAGCAGTTGTGAACGTTAAGCCATTCCAGCTGAATGGTAATGAACTTGCACAAATGGTACTGCTGTAGTTGAAGTACTTACCGCATTAACAGTTAACACCAATGTGGCTAAACTATCGCATCCTGTACTATTAGACAGATGTGCTGTTTGCGTACCAGCAGCTGTGAACGTCAAGCCATTCCAACTGAATGGTAATGAACTTGCACAAATGGTACTGTCCGTAGTTGAACTTGTTGGATAATTGACTTTCAATATTAATGTAGCTGCGCTGTCACATCCTACTGCATTTACAAAATGAGAGGTGTACGTACCTGCACTGTCATAATTTGTTCCATTGAAGTAGTATGAGCTACCTGCACAGATACTTGCCGTTGCAACCGAAGTAGTCGGACTATTAACTGTTAACACCAAGGTAGCTGCGCTATCACATCCTACACTATTAGTAAGGTGTGCAACATATGTTCCGGCAGCATCATAGCTTACTCCATTGAAGAAATAAGAGCTACCAGCACAGATGCTTGTAGTTGTAACAGAAGTGCTTGGATAATTGACACCCAAAACTAGAGTAACCGTACTATCACAACCTGCAGCAGTAGTAAGGTGTGCTGTGTAAGTTCCTGCACTATCATAACTAGTACCGTTGAATGAATAACTACTTCCTGCACAGATAGTTTGGTTGACTGTTGACTTAGCAGGATAGTTTACTGTTAATACAAGCTTAGCAGCACTGTCACATCCAAGTGTATTGGTGAAATGAGCCGTGTAAGTTCCCGCACTATCATAATTTACACCATTGAACAAGTAGCTGCTACCAGCACAAATGCTTGTAGTAGTAGTTGATGAGGTTGGATATTTAACGGTAAGATTCAAACTAACAGCGCTATCACAACCTGCTGCATTTGTCAGATGCATAGTAAATGTTCCAGAACTATCATAAGTGGTACCATTAAAGCTGTAACCACTACCTGCACAGATACTAGCTGTTACAGTTGAAGAAGTAGGTGAGTTTACTGTAAGAGAAAGCGTTGCGGTACTATCGGCTCCACCTGCATTTTTAAACTTGTCGGAGTAAACACCTGTAGCTGTGTACACTTGTCCATTGAAAGTGTAGCTTCCACCAGAACAGATACTTACAACTGTAACAGATGAAGTTGGACTGATAACAGTAAGAATCAGTTTAGCAACACTATCGCAACCTGCACTATTGGTTAGATGCGCAATGTAGGTTCCTGCTTTATCATAAGCTACGCCATTGAAGGTGTAAACACTTCCTGAATCGACACTTGCAGTGGTAGTAGAAGAACTAGGGTAATTAACTGTCAATAACAATGTTGCGACACTATCACAACCTGCACTGTTGGTAAGATGAGAAACATAAGTGCCCGCACTATCATAAGTGTTACCATTGAAGTTGTACCCGCCGCCAGCACAAATTGTTGCTTTTGTTACAGAGCTAGTTGGATATTTAACGGTAAGAATCAGGGTAGCTGCGCTATCACATCCTACACTATTAGTTAAGTGTGAAACATAAGTGCATGCACTATCATAAGTATTACCATTGAATGAATAGGTACTACCTGCACAAATGCTAATGGTTGTTGTAGAAGTAGTTGCAGCCTTAACAGTTAATACTAAAGTAGCAGCACTATCACAGCCTACGCTATTGGTTAGATGGGCAGTTTGTGTACCTGCGCTTGTGAAGGTCAAACCATTCCAAACGTAAGGCAATGCACTTGCACAAATACTCAAATTGGTTGTAGAAGTACTAGTTGGCAATACAGTCAATACCAAAGTAGCAGCACTATCACATCCTGCACTATTGGTCAAATGTGCTGTAAGTGAACCTGCACTGGTAAAGGTCAAACCATTCCAACTATAAGGCAATACACTAGAGCAAATACTCAAATTGGTAGTAGAGGCAGATGTCTTACTGATTGTCAATATCAACGTAGCGGCACTATCACAGCCCACACTATTTGTTAGATGTGCTGTCTTTGCACCTGCACCTGTGAATGTCAATCCATTCCATGTGTAAGGCAATGCACTTGCACAGATACTTAAATTAGTAGTAGAAGTGCTAGTAGGTAACACTGTCAATACCAAAGTGGCAGCACTGTCACAACCAACACTGTTGGTAAGGTGCGCAGTCTGTGTTCCTGCTGCTGTAAAGGTTAAACCATTCCAGCTATAAGGCAATGTACTTGGGCAAATGCTAAGCGTAGTTGTAGAAGTACTTGTAGGTAACACTGTCAATACCAAAGTGGCCGCACTGTCGCATCCAACACTATTTGTTAAATGGGCAGTCTGAGTACCTGCTGAAGTAAAGGTCAGACCATTCCATGTGAAAGGAAGCGCACTTGGGCATATACTTAGGTTAGTTGTAGAAGTACTAGTAGGCAACACAGTCAATACCAGGGTGGCTGCACTGTCGCATCCAACACTATTTGTTAAATGGGCTGTTTGTGTGCCTGCACCTGTAAAGGTCAGACCATTCCATGTATATGGCAGTGCGCTAGGGCAAATACTTATTTTACTAGAAGAAATACTTGTAGGCAACACTGTCAATACCAAAGTAGCAGCGCTATCGCAACCCACACTATTGGTTAGATGAGCCGTTTGTGTACCTGCTTCTGTGAAGGTCAAACCATTCCAACTGTAAGGCAATGCACTTGGACAGATACTAAGCGTAGTTGTAGAAGTACTTGTTGGCAACACTGTCAATACCAAAGTAGCGGCACTGTCACATCCAACACTATTGGTTAAATGGGCAGTTTGGGTACCCGCTGAAGTGAAGGTTAAACCATTCCAACTATATGGCAATGCACTAGGGCAAATGCTAAGCGTAGTTATAGAAGTGCTTGTAGGCAACACTGTCAATATTAAGGTGGCAGCACTGTCACATCCAACACTGTTTGTTAGGTGTGCAATCTGCGTTCCTGATCCAGTAAATGTTAAGCCATTCCATTTATATGGCAATGCACTAGGACAGATGCTAAGGGTAGTTGTGGAAGTGCTTGTTGGCAATACTGTCAATACCAAGGTAGCAGCACTGTCACAACCAACACTGTTAGTTAAATGGGCTGTTTGTGTACCTGCAACTGTAAAGGTTAATCCATTCCAAACAAAAGGTAATGCACTAGGGCAAATACTTGAATCTGTTGTAGAAGTACTTGTTGGCAATACTGTCAACACCAAGGTAGCAGCACTATCGCAACCAACACTATTGGTTAGATGAGCCGTTTGGGTACCTGCTCCTGTAAAGGTCAGACCGTTCCATGTGTATGGCAATGCACTAGGGCAAATGCTGATTTTACTAGACGATGTACTCGCTGGCAACACTGTCAATACCAAGGTAGCAGCGCTATCACAACCCACACTATTGGTTAGATGAGCCGTTTGTGTACCTGCACCTGTAAAGGTCAGACCATTCCAGCTGTAAGGCAATGCACTTGGGCAGATGCTGATTTTGCTAGAAGATGTACTTGTTGGTAATACAGTTAGCACCAAGGTAGCAGCACTGTCACAACCAACACCGTTAGTTAAATGGGCTGTTTGTGTACCTGCTCCTGTAAAGGTCAGACCATTCCAGCTATACGGCAATGCACTTGGGCAGATGCTGATTTTGCTAGAAGATGTGCTTGTTGGCAATACAGTTAATACTAAAGTAGCTGCACTATCACAACCAACACTATTGATTAGATGCGCTATTTGTGTACCTGCACCAGTAAAGGTCAGACCATTCCATGTGTATGGTAATGCACTAGGACATATACTGATTTTACTAGAAGATGTGCTTGTTGGCAATACAGTTAATATTAATGTAGCTGCACTGTCACATCCAATACTGCTTGTTAAGTGAGCTGTTTGTGTGCCTGCACCAGTAAAGGTCAGACCATTCCAACTATATGGTAAAGCAGTTGGGCAAATACTAATATTGGTAGTAGATGTAATTATTGATTTCACAGACAATACCAAAGTGGCGGCACTATCACAACCAACACTGTTTGTGAGGTGTGCAGTCTGTGTACCCGCTCCTGTAAAGGTTAAGCCATTCCAACTAAATGGAAGTGCACTTGGGCAGATACTCATATTAGTTGTTGAAACACTAGTTGCTTTTACAGTCAATACCAAAGTAGCGGCACTGTCACAGCCTACACTGTTTGTCAAATGAACTGTTTGTGTACCAGCTCCTGTAAAGGTCAAACCATTCCAGCTATATGGAAGTGAAGTTGGGCAGACACTTAGGTTTGTTGTAGAAGTGCTTATTGGTTTCACTGTCAACACCAAACTTGCAGCACTATCGCAACCAACACTATTAGTCAGGTGAGATACGTATGTACCTGTCTTCGTATAGCCAACTCCATTAAAGGTATATGTATCACCAGCACAGATACTTGCTGTGGTGATAGATGTCGATGTCGGTTTCACTGTTAATACCAAGGTAGCAGCACTATCACAGCCAACACTGTTAGTCAGATGCGCAACATATGTACCTGCAGATGTGTAGCTTGTACCATTGAAGGTATAAGATGTACCTGCACAGATACTAGCATTGGTTGTTGATATTGATGTCGGTTTAACTGTCAATACTAAGGTAGCAGCACTATCACAGCCTACACCATTTGTTAAGTGGGCAGTCTGAGTACCTGCTGAAGTAAAGGTCAAGCCATTCCAACTATATGGCAAAGCACTTGAACAGATGCTTAAGTTTGTTATAGAAGTAGATGTTTGCTTGATGGTTAAAATTAAGGTTGCAGCACTATCACAACCCACACCGTTTGTGAGGTGTGCAGTCTGTGTACCAGCACCTGTAAAGGTTAAGCCATTCCAGCTATATGGAAGTGAAGTTGGGCAGATACTAATATTAGTTGTTGAAACACTAGTTACTTTTACAGTCAATACCAAAGTAGCGGCACTATCACAGCCTAAACTGTTTGTGAGGTGTGCTGTCTGTGTACCTGCTCCTGTAAAGGTCAAGCCATTCCAGCTATATGGAAGTGAAGTTGGGCAGATACTTAAGTTTGTTGTTGAGGTACTTGTTGGTTTAACTGTCAATACCAAACTTGCAGCGCTGTCGCAACCAACACTATTAGTCAGGTGAGATACGTATGTACCTGTCTTCGTGTAGCCAACTCCATTAAATGTATATGTATCACCAGCACAGATACTTGCAGTGGTGGTAGATGTTGATGTCGGTTTCACTGTTAATACCAATGTAGCAGCACTATCACAACCTACACTGTTAGTCAGATGTGCTGTATAAGTACCTGCTGAGGTATAGCTTGTACCATTAAAGGTATAAGATGTACCAGCACAGATACTTGCATTGGTTGTTGATGTTGATGTCGGTTTAACTGTCAACACTAAGGTAGCAGCACTATCACAGCCAACACTATTTGTTAAATGTGCTGTATAAGTACCTGCAGAGGTATAGCTTGTACCATTAAAGGTATAAGATGTACCATTACATATACTTGCATTAGTTGTAGAAGTAGATGTTTGTTTGATAGTTAAAATTAAAGTAGCAGCGCTATCACATCCTACAGCATTTGTCAGATGTGTTGTATAGGTTCCCGCATTAGTGTAACCAATACCATTAAAGGTATAGGTACTTCCCTGACAAATACTTGCCCTAGTTGTAGATATTGAAGTTGCTTTAACAGTCAACACTAAAGTCGCTGCACTATCACATCCTGCAGCATTTGTCAGATGTGTTGTATAACTACCTGACAAATTATATGAAGTTCCGTTAAATAAATAGGAACCACCAGAACAGATGCTCGCAAGTGTATTGGAAGAGGAAGGAGAATTTACAGTTACTGTAACATCATTACTGCTTGTTGAGCGAGAAGTAACACAAGCTACACTGCTTGTAAGTGTTAAGGCAACAACACTACCATTAGCTAGTGTAGATGAAGAATATGTATTTGAATTAGTCCCTAGATTACTACCATTTACTGTCCACTGATAGCTTGGGCTACTACCCGAGTTGATTGCTGAAGCGGTAAAAGTTACGTTTGTGCCGCTGCAAATAGTTGTTGAAGGAGTTACAATACTAACAGATGGTGTTACGTATTGTGCGACTGAAATAACCAACAAGTTACTTGTTGCACTAGACGCTGTCAAACATTGATAACTACTGTTCAGAATACATTTAATACTATCTCCATCTGCTAGTGCGTTGTCGGAATAAGAGTTAGAATTAGTTCCCACTGCAACCCCATTCTTGTACCATTGATAAACAGGGGCTGTTCCGCCATTAGTTGGAGTAGCAGTGAAAATAACATTTGTTCCTGCGCAAATACTTGTTGAAGTAGCCTTGATACTTACTGACGGTGTGAGGTTGGCCAATGTTGTCACAGTCTGAGAGATACTATCCAAACAACCATTATTGCTAGTAGTGATTAACTGTACAATATGTGTTCCAGCACTTGTATAAGTGTGAGTGGCATTAATTGAAGTGGCAGTACCCCCATCACCAAAATTCCAAGTGAAACCATCTGAACCACTACTGATTGATGAATTATTAGTAAAGCTGAAACTATTGCCAGTTAAACATTGAGAATTATTATTAATTGCAAAGTCAGGAACTGACTGAGGATTCACAGTAACTGTTTGTGTTGTACTATCTGAGCAACCAGCATTACTTGTAACCACCAATTTGATAGTGTAGGTGCCTGCTGAAGCAAATGAGTAGGTTGGATTTAAAGAAGTAAACGTTTTGCCATCAATTGTCCAAACGTTATTTATAGAACCTGAACTAATAGTGCTTGTATTAGTGAATACAAAATAATTCCCACTTAAACATTGTGAGGTTTTATTAACTGTAAACGAAGCAACGGGTGTAGAGCTAACCTTTATTGGTAATAAAGCCGTTGTGCTACAATTAGTAAGAGGATTTGTAAGGGTGTATTGTATTGTATCGTTACCAAATGACACCGGAGTTACATTACCACTATTATCTACTGTTGCAACTGTCTTGTTACTACTATTCCATGTACCACCAACTGTTGTATCGGCCAATGCTATTGCATTTCCAGAACAAACACTTGCGTTACCCGTAATTGGACCTACTACAGGCACCGGGTTCACTGTAACAGTATCAGTTGCAGCATTCTTACATCCATAGGTTGGGTTAGTATAAGTGTAACTGATTACCGAAGTACCAGCGGATACAGGTGTTACCAACCCAGAGGTACTCACTTTAGCAACACCAACATTAGAACTACTCCAAACACCTTGAGTGGTTGAATTAGTTAGTTGAGAAGTACTGCCAATACAAAGGGCGTTATTACCTAAGATCGCTCCGACTGTTGGTAAACCGACAATTGTACCATTTCCAAATTCTGTTGATGTACAACCAGTAACTGGGTCTGCAACTGAATAGGTAACTATAATGTTACCACCTGAAACACCTGTTACAATACCCGTAGTTGGCGTTATAGTTGCAATAGTCGTATCATTCACTCCCCAAGTACCACCGCTTGTTGCATCAGTCAAAGTCAAACTGCTACCCACACACAAAGTACTACCGCTACCAGAAATAGCCGGCATTGTAGGATTTGCGTTAACAACAAAATTAGTCGTTGCAGTACTATAACATGTTGAGACACTAATTTTAGGGTTTATAACTGTATAATAAATTGAGACCTTACCAGAACCAACGGCTGTAACTAACCCGGTTGCACTTACGGTTGCGATTGAAGTATTACTACTACTCCACTGATAAGTACCTCCTGTTGGAATGACAGAAGCATTGAATAATTGGGAATTTTGTCCCACACACAAAACGCTATCTCCTGTACTTGCAACAATCTTGGGCAATGCAACAACTGTCAGATTGCTGTTGGCCACAGAAGGACAACGACCAAACCCGATTGTAGTGTATTGTATAACAGCACTGCCTGCAGAAACAGCGGTAACATTTCCTGTAGAGCTATTTACGGTAGCAACTGCGGTATTATCGCTAGACCATGTTCCTCCGGTAGTAACATTAGTGAATGTGTAATTGCTTCCAGCGCATAATGAAGCTACCCCAGTATTTGCTGTTGCCCCAGCACCTGTATTAACAGTTATGGTTGCTGTCTTATTTGACGTACAACCAACCGGGCTAGTATAAGTGTATGTTATCGTAACATTGGTGCCAGCCCCTCTTGTTCCAACAAGTCCTGTTACTACACCTGTTGAGTCAATGATTGCAGCGGCAGTATTTCCACTTTTCCATACACCTCCCTGGGTTGTATCTGATAGTGTTATTGTAGAACCAGCACAAACAGTAGCAGGATTTGGAGTTACAATAGCGCCAACAGTTGGCAAGTTATTTATAACAATAGTTTTAGTTACACTACCAGAACATCCATTACCCTCATTAATAGAATAGTTAACGGTGGCTGTACCAGCAGTAACTGGCGTTACAACCCCGTTAGTGATATTTGCAGATCCTGTTCCACTAGATACAGTCCAAGTAATTGTTCCATTAGTTGTAGAATCAGTAAATGTGGAACTAGAACCCATACAGAGGTTAGTATTACCAACAATTGGCGCTACAACCAATGCTTTGGTAACCGTTACAACAATTGATTCTGTTCTTGTACATTGTCCATTATTTGCAGTACAATAAACTGTTGTAGTACCTGTATTTGTTTTACTTGCTATCAAGCTATTGCTTAATGTTTTACCAGAATTAGTTAAAGTAGCTACTGATGTATTACTACTCAACCAAGTTGCGGTTACACTATTTGTAAGACTTGTTGTATAACTGATTACGCCACCAGCACAAGTAGAGTTAGAGCCAGTTATCGTAAATGCTGCTGGCGTGGTGTTTACTGCAATAGTTGATGTAGCAGCATTGTAACAGCCATTTTTATCTGTTATACTATAAGTGATAACAGAGCTACCCGAACTTACCGCAGTCACTAAACCAGATGTATCAACAGATGCGGATGCACTACTTGTACTCCAAACACCACCTAAACTATCATTTGTCAATTTCACTGAGGAACCTGTACATAAAGACGTATCTGTGATACTGTTATTGTCCACATTTGGCAATGCATAAACTATAAAATTCTTTAAGGCGGTGCCAATACAACTACCCGAACCTACAGAATATTGAATCGTTACAACACCAGGTTGAACTGTAGTAATGTTACCATTATTATCCACAGCAGCTATAGTCTGGTCACTACTGCTCCATGTTGCAGTTGGATCTATTGTTGCATCCTTAAGTTGTGTTGTACTGTTTAAACAAACACTTGAAGAGCCTGTTATTGGTGCCACAACTACACTAGCGGCTACCGTTATTGGGAAACTGGCAACTTGTGTACAACCGCCAGCAGTGGTGTAACTATAGAATACAGTATCCTTACCAGCTGCTTTACCTGTAAGCAATCCTGTATTATCAATAGTCGCATACTTTGAATTACTGATAGACCATGATCCACCAATTGTGTTATCAGTCAAAGTGGTAGAGGAGCCAATACAAATGCTATTTGTACCAACAATTGGATTAACTGCCGCAGCTGCATAAACAGTAAACCCACTGGTTACAGAAGAAGAACATCCGGCAGCAGATGTAACTGCATAGGTAATGTTGGTTGTACCAGCCGTAAGGGCACTTAATAACCCTGTTGAACTGATTGTTGCTACCGCAGTCTTGCTACTAGTCCATGTACCCTTTGGGGTAGTGTCAGACAACTGAACGGTATTGAACTGACAAGTTGTAGTTCCACCGCTTATTGCACTTAATACAGGCAAAGGATTTACAGTAACCAACAAACTTGCAGTTGCTGTACATCCTCCACTTGTTACAGTAAAGTATATGGAATCAGTACCTGGTGTATTACCTAGTACATTTTCACTACCAATTCCAGTAATACCTCTCGAAATTGTTGCATTCCCATTACTTGAGGACCAAGCTCTGGTAATACCTCCACCGCCAGGAGTGGCATTAGTAAGTACTATAGTAGAACCAACACAAACATTCTTAGTGGTATAACCAATTGAATCAGCAACAGGTGCAGCAGTAACTGTAACGCCTCTTGTTACAGTTCTGTTACATCCATACTGATTTGTGACTATATAGCTGATTGTTGCATTTCCTGCTGAAACCCCTGTAACAACCCCTGTAATACTATCGATAGTTGCTACCGCAGTATTACCACTCGACCACACGGCAGATCCACCAGAAGGAGCAGATGTACCATCTGTGTAAATTGTTGTAGAACCAGCGCAAATTGTAGTTGCTCCTGTTACACCTATTCCATTCACTACAGGTGCTCCACTAACTATAAAAGCTGTTGTTGATGTATTGGAACAACCCGTGGTTGTGTTTGTAACTGTATACCCAATTGTTGCCGTGCCTGCTGTACCCGGAGTAACTACACCAGTTAAACTATCTATTGTAGCAACAACAGTGTTGTTACTACTCCAAACACCATTAGCGGTAGGGTCATAGAGTGTATGGGTTCCCGAAGCACAGGAAATGGTATTACCAACAATAGCCCCTACAGTGGGCAAAGTATTGATGGTTATTGTAAAAGTAGTTGTGGCAACTGTTGAACCATCTGCAACCTGAATTACAAACGCATCTTTGCCACTATAGCTTGAGGTGGGTGTGTAATAAAAACCAGATGGAGCAAAGACACCTCCGTTAGACCCGCCTGAACCGGGAAAGCCGTGCAAAGTACCGTGCGAAGGAATACTTTTTATTGAATACGTCAAAAGATTGCCCGTAGTCTTGTCGTAAGTTACAAGATAATTGTCAAGAACATAGTTGGAAGAATTTTCACAAATGCTCACCGACTGAGCTGTTCCATTCACAAAATACAAGGAACCTGTCTGAGAATAACCAGACAAACAAAAACACACGATAAGCAATGAAAGTAAAACTCTAAGTTTCATAATTTGACGTTTTAGTAAGAATGATGCTACTATTTTATAAAATGTTGCATTGAGACATTAAATAATCTCAATTGTTTAAGCCGTGAAAGTATATTTTAATTAATCAAAATGTAAAAGTAAAGACGAGGGACTAAATAATATAGGTAAACGCAATAAATCAACCATCAAATACGTTGACTCAATCAACACCAAAAATCTTTTAACTTTCTTGTAACAGTCCTATCGACTGTAACTTACAAACAATGACCTATCCCCGAATATTCTTTACTCTTTTATAAAGCTAGCGCTATAATAGCAACCACTATTAGTGTGTACCCGTAAGTGATAAATACCAGCTTTCAGTGTACTTATTGTTATTAAAGGATTTGAAGCTTCTTTTAATAATTCTCTTGAAACTACCTTTCCCAAGTTATCAATTATTTCAACACAGTCAATCCCATCTCCTTTCACAGTTATAAAACTCTTTGAAGGGTTAGGGAACACCGAAACTTCTTTGATAGATACCGATAAGCCCAAGCTCACTAGTTTACTATAGCTTGTTTCACCATCTTTGTCTACCATTTGCAAACGATAGTAATTTACACCTTTATAAGGATTACTATCTACCATTTTGTATCTGTTTGCACCGCTTCCTGTTGCCTTCACATTACCTAGCGTGGTAAAGTTTACGCCATCAACACTATGTTGAATATTAAAAACACTTGTATTTAACTCAGTTGTGGTTTGCCAGTTTAGCACTACTTCTCCATTTTCTACAGTTGCCTCAAAGGCAGAAAGAGTTACAGGCAACTGTGAAGCACTTGTATATCTACCTACAGAAATTGCATAACAATGGCTTGTATCCACAGGAGAGTAAGTGATGCTGGTTGATGGGGAGAAAATGAATCCAACTGGTGCATCATCGGCTGTGTCTGCCACTATCAAAACGGTACCATGACCAATGCCACCATAACTTGTTCTAGAATCATTAAAGTGCGCACTCTTACCCGAATCATCAATTACTGGTACTGCATACACCTTGTGCGCAGTTACAAAAGCTTTTACTTTAGTAGAGGACACCTTGGGATAATACGTTTGCAAACCAGTTGCATCCAACAACTGTGGCTGCCTTTCCAATATCATAAAGTGTCCATTAGACGATGAAGTAGAATCATAAGAAAAAGCCATTACATCACCTGCCTCGCAAAGTCCAAAGCCGCCCTTTCTTACTCCGTTATAGGTACCAACTGTACTCCTTATCACATGGTTATATCCATCAATTACACTATTTGAGCAAACATTCCCAGATACATATTCCCACCCTGGCTTTGGAGCTGTTTTAAGTGTAGGAAAGGAAATGCCAAATTGGTATGCAGTTGCCACAAACCCCTTGCTTGCAAATGGAGCGACATTATTTGCATGAATTCTATTTAATAAATTGACATACGCATTTGAAGCACTAGTAGTTCCCCCAACAACAGACAATAGCCTTGTTCCAAAGCCCACGCAATCTATTTTAGCATTAAATGAATGAGTGGTTGAATCATAAAAGGCATTGGGACATTGGGTAGGCCAAACCGAACTAAAGTTACTTACACCATACTGCGCATAAGAAGTAGATGCGATGTAATAACCCGTACCCGGATTAAAATAACTTTCTGTGACCGGAAAAGTAATCCCGTTTGAAACAATGGAATTGCCGCTAACCGTGACCCCCGCCATTGTATAATACTTTTGTTGAAGCAGGTAGGGTTGCGCAATACCCATGGCAGCTTCTAGTACCGAGTTGTAAAAAGTATCATTGTATTTTGTGGTAATAAGGGGCGGACTGATGGCAGTATCCCTCACATAGTTGTTGGCACTTGCAGTATCCATCAAACCAAACAGAAACATAAACAGGCCTGATATAGCAACACGTTCAATTGAATTAACCTTCATGAGATTGTTTTTAATTATCACCAAGTTTATACTTGCTTGTGATACAATACGTGCAAGGTTTGTTGCTTTTGTAATAGTAAAATTATAATTGGCTGCAAACTCTCAGCTTTTAATACACCCCTACTCCTTCACCATTCCCACGCCACTTACATTGCCATCAGTTGTTTGAATCCGCAGATGATAAACACCTGTTGGCAAACCACTTACAGACAATACAGGGTTTGTGGCATCTTTCAAAGTAACAGTCTTCACCACCCTTCCAATATTATCTAATACTTGCACCAAAGCAATATGATTTCCTTTTATAGTAGCAACACTTTTCACAGGATTAGGAACAACTACTATCTCATATTTACTATCTGCTATCTCTGCAGAAACTACTTTACTAAAACTGCTTACCCCATCCCTATCTACACTTTGCAAACGGTAATAGTTAATACCATTTGTAGGATGTGTATCCTTAAAACTATAACTATTTGCACCATTGCCAATTGCTTTTATAGTGCCAATGTCTATAAAGGAAGTACCATCTGTGCTGTGTTGAATGATGAAGTGAGTGGTGTTTAGTTCGTTGGAGGTGTGCCAGTTGATGGAGATGATTTTATTATTTCCTGCTGCACTAATATTTTCAATAATTACAGGGGTTACTGCCGTCCTTATTACACTTAATTCCAACAAATAAGTACCTTTTAATCCTTCAAAATAAGGAGCAACGTGGAAGAAAATAGTCTGTCCACCTTTTGCAATAATAGGTTGTGGTAAGGTATCTTGGTATGTTCCTGTCCAATTTATACTATCATAAGACATAGAGAAAATAGCATTTAATGAATAAAGACTATCTGTTCTACTATAAGACTCATTACTCAGAATCGGATTGATAGTATATGAATAGCCTTTCGGTAGTTTCATTTTGTAGAAATCATTGTCTGTACCAACATTTATATTAGAACCAGCTGTACTTGCATAACCAAGATTATTTGTAAAATTGATTGGAAGTAAATAGGATTGACTAATAGAATTATTGGGTTCATATCTATCAGGATATAAAATTGGTGCTTGAACACTTACAACTATAGGGTTTGTATACTTACCACTACCTGTTAATCGCCAAAAACCATTTGTAACACTATCTTCTACAACTAATAGGTATGTTCCTGGTGATACATTAATAGTAGCTTGATGGCTTATCCCATTAGTATAGTGATACCCAGTTTTAAGCCCAGATGTTGTAGTATGTTTACCAATTAGTTGTGCAAAAGTGCCATCTAAATTATAAAGGGCTGCTGCAAATTGACCTGTGAATGTAGTTGAAGCCCTGTTTACCACGTTGAATGAAATAGTATCTACTTGTCCTTGTGTAAGTATCGTTGGCGTAGTTTTAAGAGGTGAAAACATTTCCAAAGAATCAAAAATGTCACCTACTATTGTTAAACTTGCTTTGTTTACAAAACCTAGCGTATCTGAAACAGCTATCCAATTACCTCCTGTTGGTCTGTAAAGCACTTCAACAGAATACTTTCCTGGTACAAAATTTAACCTTTGGTTTGTTGCAAAGGTTAATCCATTGGTATAATGACTATTAGGTTTAAGTGTTTTATTATTCAATATTTGTATGTAATCTACAAACTTAGAAGCTGTATCAAATAGTGCAGCGCAATAATCACCAGAAAAAGTGGTCGTACTTCTGTTTGCTATATTCGTAGAAATAATCATAGAATCTCCATAGAACAGAGTAGTATCAGCAGGTGATACACTAGCATAGAGCCTAATATCATCTATTACTTTGCTTTGTGAAGGTTGAATTCCAATAATTGCAGCTTGTTGACTATTATATGAGCCAGAACCACCCCCAGCACCTAGTCCATCAGGATTAAGTGAATCAATTTCAAAATAACCATTATATAAACCACTCCAACCCCAATTAAAGTGTAAGTAATTGTTATTGTCATAACCATCTGCCACAAAACAATGTCCACCACCAGAACCTGATCCAGCATAAATTATTGGTCTTTTTGAATCAAACTCTTTCTTTAGTATACTAATCCATTGAAAATAGGTATAATTTTTTCTCAGTAAACCAATCAAACTACTGTCATAATTAAAGTATGTTTTCAAAGCTTTTTCAGCACAATTTCTCGTAGTTCCTCTTCCTGTTACATACGCACTACTCTCGTCTGTACCATAATCCATATCAACGCTTACCCCACAATGATACATTAACGTAGCTATTGCATTAATTTGATAGGCACTTGAAGTAGAAGTAAGTTTAAGCGGCATTGAACTCCATTGATAAGTAGTATTCCCAAAATTCACCGACTGTAATCCTAGATAAGAATTTGTAGCGGGTGTATACGAATGAAAACCAGTTCCCTTTATTGGATAATTCCAATATTTCATTACTTGTGCCATTGCTGTTGCTACACAACCAGTTATAGTTGTACTATCGTTTGTAAAATCATTAGGACAAAGGTTATTATAAATCGTGTAGGAGTTAGTGTAAGAGGTCTGATCCCATTTGGTCTGTATTAATGGCCCAACGTAAGGAGGGGTTCCTGTTCCAAAAAGCTTATATCGGTCTGTAGTAAAAGGTGCTTTTAATTCTTGCCATTTACTTTTTATAACATCAGTAGCAGCTACTTTATTAGATACAATAGAGGTAAGCTGTTTGGCATAATCATCCAACCATTCAGAAACCTGAATAGGTATATGTGAGGTATCAAAATAACTTTCATCAGAATAACCTAAGATTGGTTTGGCTGCATCATCTGCAGAAACAATCACAAAGCCTTTAGCAGATGTAGTATTGAAAACATAAAAGCAATTTATACCACTATTTTTAGCCGTGTAGGCTAGTTTTAAATCGGATACTATACCAAAGTTCTTAGACCTTACTTTTAGGGAAAGAAAGTTTAATGCTACTATTTTGGCGGTACTATCTTTGACAGGGTTAGCAAATAAACTAAAAGAAGTAGCAATGGCTATGGCAAAAATGGCTAATTTTTTCATTGTCTTTGTTTAATTTAGAACGCAAAGTACAGAATAATTCTAACACTTATTAAATAGTAAATAACTTGTTTTGGGAAATGATAATTTACTTAATCTAAGCAATCTTGCACTAGTATCAACCTTCCAAAACCCTATAAGCGTCATTTCTGACAAGTTCAGGGTGACAATGACACTAACTTTAACTTTAAAAATCAAGTTGGTTGTCACCCTGAGCTTGTCGAAGGGCAATAAAACAAAAAACACCATTGATTTTAAGCCAATTAAAAAGATGTCATAAGCAGATTGTCTAAGAGGGTTTAAAAGGCATCCAAACACCTACTTTCACCAAAAAAATGAAGCTATTTCATAATTACTACACTTATATTTTGCAATGCAGTGACTTATCTTACTACGTAGGAGTAACAAACGACCTTGATAGGAGAATATCAGAGCATAACAATGATGAAAACAGGTCGAGTTACACTTTTAGTAGACGCCCAGTTGTGATTAAATATTATGAGCATTTCATGGATATTAATCAGGCAATTGCAAGAGAAAAACAGTTGAAAGGTTGGGGTAGAAAGAAGAAAGAAGCGCTTTTTGAACAGGACTTCTTGAAATTAGTAGAACTTTCTAAGTCAAAGAGTAAAGAAAAGAGGGTATAATAGGGGTGCTTGCCCTTCGACAAGCTCAGGGTGACAGCCAACTCGATTTTCGTGGTTT
>Ga0208741_10000418_pt1 | contig 20921 bp, 33 predicted proteins | sample CryBogCBE03Jun09_FD_184576 | JGI IMG/M metagenome (GOLD analysis project Ga0208741, IMG submission 184576) | Freshwater microbial communities from Crystal Bog, Wisconsin, USA - CBE03Jun09 (SPAdes) | ecosystem: Environmental > Aquatic > Freshwater > Lake | place: Crystal Bog, Wisconsin, USA...
CCAGTCACTGTCTAGCAACTGAAATGGATTGTCCAAATTAAGCAAACTAGCTAACCTTTCATGCTCCTGGTTGTGCACAAAAAGCCAGTCATCCAAGTTCTTGGTATCCGCATCTATCAACGGATATTTAGGGACAAGAATACCTTGGTCAGCCAAAATCTCGTAAAACAACTGGTGCTGAACACCGTTCTCAAACAAGAACCTGCCTAAACCTTCTGTATCCCCAAACTCAACGTAAGACAAATCATCGTTGTTCACTTGTCTGCCTTGTTGTCCAACTTGTCAAATATCTGCTTACAAATGTCTTTAATCTCAGCAATATCTCTGTGGTAATCGTCTCTACCCACATACATGTGAGGCAAGTCACCAACCTTGTCTTCTAACTTCTGGATGGTCTTGGTCATGTTGTTAATGACATAAATGGCTAAAAAGCCAGCTATGCTCACCACCATGTTAAAGAGTTGCTGATTTTCCATGTTTACACCGCATAGTAAGGAACTTTTACAACAGTTCCATTAAGGTCCACCTGAATGAAACCTAGAGGCTGAAGAGGTAAACTGGCAGTCCCATAAGTAGCAGTACTAGAAGTGGTAGACACAAGATTAGTAGACTGGACATTGATAGAGCCTCCTGTGACTGTCACATTTCCTGATGACAAATTTGTAATCGTTGCGTTTGTTGCATTTGCACTGGTGAACGTGGCATTACCACTGGATATGGTGACGTTGGTCAGCGTCAGATTACCCACTGTTGTCGTGGTGCCACCCAAAGTAATGGTTGCGTTACCTAGCGTAGCAGAGCTGTTGGTTAACCCACTATTGGGAATGGTTGCGTTAATTTGACTAGGCGCAATGCTAATCGTGACATTAGAGGCAGATGTGACCTGACCCTGAGCATTGATAGCCACTTGAGAGACTGCACTGGCTGTTCCATAAGTAGCAGCAGTCACACCTGTGTTGGCAATGCTGATGGTGCCAGTCCCTGTGATAGGACCGCCTGTTAAGCCTGTACCCGTATTAACCGTGGTCACAGTACCGTTGTAAGGGTTGTTAATCGTGACATTGCCTGTGAGTGCACCACCTCCTGTGAGGTTGGTACCAGCAATGATGTTCACCGTATTGGCAACAGCTCCTGTTACATTGGCTACAGGAATGGTGGTGGAGGCAGTGACAGGGCTATTGTTATTGGCATACATATAGCCTGTGAGACCCGTGACCGTGATGGTGACAAAAGCCTCAGAAGAACTACCGTCTATCTTTTGCCATGTGCTTCCATTAAAAGTAGCCCAATCTCCCACAGACCATAAAGATATGCCGTCAAGAGTAGTAGTGCCAGCAACAGACACAACATAATAATAACCTTTAGTTCCTACACCAGAAGTCAGCGTGGGCGTGTTGGTGCTGGCGTTCCAAGAACCTTGGTAAACCAATGAACCTGTAGCTCCTAATCCACTGACTGTCTTTAACATTTATCAATCCCCGTCACCAGGTGTTATGTAAACATTGGCACTAGATGTGCTTGTGATGCCTGTGAAATAGGCATTGGGTGTGAAAGTGAGAATCTCATCTGTGCCTGGCAAAAGAGGGATAGATGAAGCAGTTGTGCTCACCACCACCGCATTTGCCGTGGCATTGGCAGACGTATTACCCACTCCTAAATAGGCAATAACCGTACCAGAGTTAATGACTCGATACTGATTACCACCTAAAGTAGAAGAGATGGCTTGCACAGGTGTAGGCGCTGACGTTGCAGCAGCAAACACCACAGTGTTACCAGAAGGGCTAAAAGGTGCGCTTACGCTCATTGCTGATGCTCTACTTCAGGAGTAGCTACAGGAGGTGTAGCTTGCTTTTGAATTTCTGCAATAAGAGCAGCAACCTCGTTATAAGGTCTAGTTGCCAAATATTGAAGAATGACGTTAACGAGTTGTGATTGAAGTGTTACTGTTTCCATTTTTAAGCTCCTTGTGTTACCCATGGAAGTGGGGGCTGAATCACTACGGGATTGATTTGCAAATTGAGATTGTTGTTGATAGCAGTCTCAGTTGCTTCTTGATTGACGCCTGATGCCCAAACCCAATTGTTGACTTCTGCTTGCGTTAAACTTGCAAAAGGTATGAAATTAGGGTCTCCAGCAGGAGGTTCTGTGAACGAGCAAGTTCCATAAATAGAATTGCTATATTCTTTCCCATTGGCTGTTTCAGTACCTGTACACCTCCAACCTGCTGTGACTACAACAGATGTAAATCCATTGATTGTCTGTGTTGAAGTGGATAACCAATCGGTAGTCCAAGTTATTGTTGCTGACATATTAAGCTCCTTTAAGTGTGGCTACTTCAGCCTTGAGTGATTGAATTTCTACTTTAAGTTGTTGGCAATAAACGATTAAATCAGGCACAAACTTAGAATAATCTACACACCAAGGTTGTGCAAGTTGACCGTCTTCTGTTAAATCATCTTTACCAACAGATATTGCAGATGGTTTAACTTCGTATGCTTCTTGAGCAAATACGCCAACATCTTTTTTACCATCTGTTTTCCATGTGAAATCATGAACTTTAATGTTATCAATAATTGAGGTATCTATTGCAATACCAAGGTCTTCTTTTAATCTTTGGTCAGAAGAAGTTGTAAAAGATACTGTGGTTGATGCAGTGTGTGCAATTCCACCTGATGTTGAACCACTTGAATTTAATAATTTTAAATACCAAGATGTTGAACCATAAGACGTTCCAGTGTCTTGCAAAGCAATCAAGTTAACAGAACCGCAATTTCCAACTGTTTGAAAATTAGCAGTTAAACTTGTAGTTGTTTGTAAATACAAGTTACCACTATTATCTAGTGTCATTGCTTGGGTAAGAGTAGCAGCATTACCCGCAGTGCCTGAAGGTGCGTTATACCAAATATGTACATTATCTGTAATGCGATAACGACCAGCGGGTGCTGTGTTTAAGTAAATGTCATTGCCTACGCTGTTTACATATAAGTTGTTATTCAAATATACATTGCCAGAATTTTTATACGCATAAATGCTTCCGTAGTTTCCCAATTGCATTGCAACAGTTGAACTTAACCAAGCACTAGGAATAACTCCTAATCCTACATTACTGCTTGAATCTATATATAAAGCAGTTGACCCACTTATATTTAAGCGTACTTGTGATCCATCAATGCTAACAGGTTGATAAGCTGAACCTGATCTATCATATGAAAGTAAATAGCTTTGTGTACCACTCCAATACAATTCAGGGCCAACACCGCTACTTGGAACTGTTCTTCCTGTTATAAACAAACTACCATTTGCTTGTAGCATAGAAGTAGGACTACTTGTACCTATACCTAGATTGCCTGCGCTTGTGAGGCGCATCTTTTCTCCACCACAAGCCCAAACAAAAGGATATGTTAATCCACTATTAAATTGCATCTGACCATTAGAACCAATGTAATAATTAGTTGCTGAATTGTCCCAATAATGTGATGCTTTGATAGTTCCATTATTAGCAAAGTCCAGTTCGGTGTATTGTTGACCACCATTGTCAACTTGCAACGTACTAGCATTTCCACCTTTAATTGTTAACAATGTTCCATTAAATGTTAACGCTGACCCAGTAGCCAAAGCACTTGTACTAGACGCATACACCACACCATTTGCTGTAAATGATGTTAGGTTAGTTCCACCATTAGCTACGGGTAATGTGCCTGTGACTCCTGTTGTTAAGGGCAATCCTGTGCAATTTGTCAACGTACCTGACGTAGGTGTACCCAATACAGGTGTCACCAAAGTAGGAGAAGTGTTCAGTACGTTAGAACCAGAGCCTGTAGATGTAGTCACGCCTGTACCACCATTGGTCACAGCTAGTGTTCCTGTCACACCAGTCGTGAGTGGCAAACCTGTACAGTTGGTGAGTGTTCCACTAGCAGGAGTACCCAGTGCAGGTGTTGTCAAAGTAGGAGATGCTAGTGTTAACCCTGATACAGACGTAGTGGTTGTACCTAGAGTCAGAGATGTAGAGCCAAGTGTGATAGCAGTTGCAAAATTGGTATCCAGTTGAGATAACGGAATTGCAGACGTTGCCGTGGCAAAGGTATAGGGAACAGCCATGTTAGAACCTCACTCTTAATTCATGTTCAAATTCAAATGTGTTGACATCAAATCCAGCGTTACTGCTTGTTAACGTCAATCCAAGGTATTTTCCGTACTGTTGAGCATCTGATTTGTACAAATAATACCCAGTACCCGTTACCCAAATTATCGTTGCGCTTGCATTATTTGTCCAACCTATTGTCGTTCCTGAGTTATTAACCCAAAACGCATTAGCCGTCAATGAATACACAGGACTAGAGCCACTTTCCGAGTCCACAGTGATGTTCAGAGTACCACCATTGGACAAAGTAGCCTCTACACCAAATTTGAGAGCCTGTTTGGTCCTGATATTGTCCCCCATAGGGTCCAAAGCCGTCTGAATATAGCTGTTGATGTTAGACGTGGTATTGGAATACAGGTTGTATAAGGCGGTTGTAGCCACTCCATAGAGGCTGATTTTGCCAGCAACAGGCACAGAAGTGACATAATTGATGCCATCTCCCTGTGACGTGATAAACCACTTCTTATCAAAGAAAATAGCCTGTACATACCGACTAGGACCTGGGCCTAGAGGGAAAGATGAGTTGACATAGAAGTTAAACGCTGCACACAAGATGTTGTTGAGCAGGACTTGCCCCCCAGTCACAGGCTTGCTGAAGTCAATATAGGGGAAAACACCGTCAAGAGGGTCTGAAATCTTAGATGTTGTAGAGCCTACCAAGGCATAAATGCCGTAGTCGTTCATGAACAACAAGCTACGAAAATAAGGAAAAATAGCATAAGCACGTTTAGTGCCCACAGACGCTGATACGTTTGTGTTAGTGAAAAGAGTTGCACCAGTACTAGATACACGCACGTCAGAAAAGACGTTAATACTGTCATCCCCAAAAATATAGAGAAAATTGTTAGCAGAATAGAGTGCAGTGATGTTTCCATGTAGCGTCTCATCCGTTAATGTAAGTGAGCCAGCACTCACTGACGTAAAGTCAAAGGGAGACGTAGAGGCTGAATAATAGACTGTACGCCCTGCTGCCACCCAAATACGTCCTGAAAACGATGCCACGTCCACCACAGGCTGAGTGTTGGTCACCGCAATACCTGTAGCACTGGTTGTAGCCCCCCCGCCAGAAATACTCACCGTGGTATTGGATGTGTAGCCAGAGCCAGGATTGGTCATGATGACCTGAGTTACAGAGCCACCAGATAGGATAGCCGTACCTGCTGCATTGCTACCAGAACCCGAGAAAGTCACTACCGTGTTGGCTGCATTGGTATATCCCGTACCGCCACTTGTAATCAAAACAGATACCGTACCCGTGGCAAAAGTCACCAAAGATGTGACAGCCGTGGCATTGGTAGTCGCTCCACCACCTGTGATGGTGACACTGGGGGGCGATGTATAACCTGCTCCTGCGTTGGTCAAAGTAATGCTATTGACTTGGCCTGTGCTCAAGACTGCCGTAGCAGCAGCGCTGCCAGAGGAGAATGTCACGCTTGGGGGTGTTAAATAGCCTGAGCCTGGGTTGGTAATGGTCACAGCCACCACCGCACCACCAGAAATAGTAGTCACACCCTGAGCAGTTACACCACCAGCCGTTGTGGGGGCTGAGAAAGTTACACCAGGCAAAGCCGTGTATCCTGAGCCACCTGCCGTTACATTGACTGAAGCCACACCACCAGCTCCTGTCGTCACGGTTGCCACAGCAGTTGCTTGCACACCGCCAGCAGGAGGTGCGCCAATGACCACGTTAGGTGCTTCTGTATAACCAGCACCTGGGTTGGTAATACCTATAGAACCTACAGAACCTACAGGGTTAAGAGTTGTGCCATCCCACGCAAACAAACCTTTGGCAGGGTCTCCAATGACCGCATATTGGTTTTTGTACTGGGCTAGAGTCACTCCAGCATTAGAAAAAGTACCACTTACTGCCACATTCCCAGTTGCATTACCTGCGCCTGTACTGGTCAAACTAACATACTCAGCCCTACCATCTGCCTCAAAAGCAACAATGTAATCGGTTAAATTAAGGTTGGCAGAATAAAGAGATGAGACATTGGCACTGGTCACAATAGGAGCTGCATTGCTAGACAAGTTGACCGTGTTCTGACTGGCAACAATACGGATATTGCCACTACCAATAGGCATGGCGTTCTCAATCCACGAGAACTCTTCTTTGTCTATAGCCGTGCGATTGGCCTTGGTGTTTAGACCTTTGAAGTTCTTAATGATGGCATAGGACTTTTTCTGTTCTGCTGATGCCATGATTAGTACGGTGTTGAATAGGGGTCAGGGATGCGTCTGGTGAACGAGCTGTTGAGTGCAGCTTGCACCTGTTGCTTGTATTGTTGCTGGAATATCTCTGCCTCCCCATAACTCTGCTCTTTGTACTTGGCTTTGTAAGCCGCATAAAAAGCTACAGGCTGAGTAAATGGGTCATTGATAGGGTCAGTGGCATTGAAGTTGGTAGATGTCAAAGCCGTTGGCAATATCACCGTATCCACTTCCATGAGATAACTTTGGTCAGGCACAGGTCCTAAATAAATTTGTTGTTGACCATAAATGGAGAAACAAACAGGTCTACCAATGTAGTTTTGCCAATACCTCAACTGTGCATTGAAGTTAGAAAAAGGCAAATATCTAAGAGGAATACGTGAATTGCCCCAATAAATGGTCACATTCATCACGTCTAGAATTTGATTGACACTATCCAAGGCTGAATACGGAATGATTTCAGCAGGATTAGAGTAGGTCAAATAAGCCGTACCATTGGCAAAAGGTGTAGTGGGGGGAAAGCCACCATTGCCTGTTGGGTAGGGAGGAGCAGATGTACCTAGCGTGCCACTGGTAGTGACTTGATAGGTATAAATGTTGGAAAAAATGTACTGACCAGAGGTGACTGCTAGATTAGCAGACCAAGGAATGGCTGCAGAACCATCAGCACCTATGGGTGTACTTGCAACAAGAAGGGTTCGTAAACAGCCAGTATCTCTTACAACACGTTCACGGGCGGCATTGATGTCGTCCGTTAACTCTTGGTCAGACCAGAAGACTCCGTTGGCATCGTGCAAGAGCCTTCGGACTTCCGTGATGTAGGAAGATAAGGTAGCCATTTAGAGTCCATGTTATGCTGCCCTCTGTGAGGGTTTTCCCCCTGCACGTTTTTCAACATGCAAGGGAACCACGCCTACAGCCGAGGGTAAAGAGCTGTCTTTTGCAGGTTTCTCAGTTGTAATCTCAAACTGAGACAAAATCTTCAAGCCTTGTTCCACTTCGCTGTGGAGTGTTATCCACCCATAACGAACCAGAATTTGTTCTTTGTCCTCTTGTCCGTAACCGAACAAACGCACAGCTCCAGCCTCTGGTAACTCCACTGGGACATTTTTTTTAAAATCGTAGAGAACACCGTCATACCCAATGGTCAACGGTGTGTCTCCACGGTTAGTAACAAACACACTCATCAGAATGTTACAACGTCACCGTAAACACAAATGTTCACTGTGTTGTTGTTACCACTTGCAGTATTGACATTTACATACAAAGCGTTTGTCACATTACCACTCACAGCTAAATTGCTGTAAATGGTAGAGACAGACAAATCTTGATATGTGCCAGCACTCGTAACACTGCTCAAAGTCGCTGCGTTACAAACTAGGTTTCCACCATCATTTGTTGCAGAGATTGAGACGTTAGCAGTTGCAACGCTACCGTTAGGGTTATTGATGGTAACCCTTCTCACGATAATTGAACCAGAAGATGCTACGTTAGCACCTTTGGTCAAACCTCCACTCAAAATTGGAATGGAGATGGCTGCATTGCCAGCAGTGTTAAGTTGAGTCTGAGTGATAACAGCTACACGACCGTTGCCAAACGAGTCTAAATAGAACTGGGAAACTGAATCGTAACTAGCCATTTAGCACTCCTTATGATGCGTTGTATGTGCCAGACACGTTCTGTCCACCATTAGAGCCGTAAAGCGTAATGGTTGCAGATGTGTTGGTTGACAAAGCCTGGACGTTAGTACCATCAGACCACACAATACCAGCAGTGTTTGCAGCAAGGATGTTAGTCCATGTTGGTGAAGCAATGTTGGTAGAAGTGTTGAACTGAATGACCACGTTGGCTGTGGGCAATGCTTGATAAAGACCAGCAGGAACGGTCACACCAGAAGATGTGGCGTTAACTGCATAGGCTTCAAAGTATGCGCCAGCCGTGTTGGTGGCTGCATTGGCAAGAATGATTTTATTTGGTGAAAGTGACATGACTCAGCTCCTTATAGTGACAAGTAGTTGTAGCCCGTGACTTTGGACATTGATTTTGGTTTCACGCTGACCAACTCAGCAATCATGATAACCGCACCAACATAACCAATTTGCCAGTTAGGTAAGGTAGATTCAAATCCTGTGAACACAAATGAACCTTGCTCGTGGATGTACAAGCTCAAGTAGTTGGTGTTCAGGAAGTAAACTGTACCTTCTGGGCAGTATGGGTCTGGATAGATTGGCACACCAGCAACCATCAAGGCTCTGAAAGCAGCTTGAGGACCGTTGTTGTCGCCATCAAAGGCAGAACCTGGGGTAATGACGTATTGCTCTTGGCCTACAAAGTCTTGAGCCAACAAAGTCCAAGTACCAAATCCGCAAACACCGAAAGAGGGCATTTCTGCACCTTTTTTCACTGTTCCAGAGATGTATTGGAGAATGTTTTGTCTAGTTGGGTTTGCGCCACCTGCAGCGTAAACCTTAGACTGCCACCATGTGTTGGAGTTACGGTTGATGTTACCGTAAGTGACTTGGTATGTAGAACCACCAGAGCCATCATCTACAGCAGCGGGCAAGCCAATGAACTGTTGGTTGTTGGTTGTGTTGTTGTACAAAGCCGTAGCCATCGCATCCATCATCACGTTGGTTGCATCGTTCATACGAGCTTCAATCAACGGAATAATGGCAGCGTCTTGTTGAACTGCGCCTTCCATACCGAGGAACGGCACGGGAGAAATCATCAGTTTCAAGTCGTATTCAGCATTGTAAGCACCTTGCTGGACAGAAGGCTGGTTGAAAGAACCAGAATAGTCTGACCATTGAGCATTTACAAACTGTGCGCCCTGGACGGGAACGGTTACAGAAGACACACCACCAGAGGCTTGTTGACTGTTGGCAATCAAAGCCGCCATCAAGGGCGTGGAGTTGTACAGTTGTACAACCAGTTTGGGAATAAAGGCTCTGCGGGTAACGTAGGTTAATTCAGTAAACTGACTTGACCCCGTTGCTGGCAGAATACCACCACCTATAGCCATAATGACTCCTTAAAGATGGGCATCTCTGCCCCGACAAATTAAACCCTCTTGAAAACCTTATCTCAACCCAATAGGACGGTTACGGGGATTCCGCAATTCATCCAACGCCTTTGCAGCTTCATTACGAGCTGCATTGACAGGGCTTTTCCAGTAGGCGTTTAAGTCAAACTTATTCAACCCACTTGGATTGTAACCAGATGGTGTGGGCTTGGCAGCTTGTTTCATCCAGTTGTGATACTCGGCAGCGGTCTCATGATTGGTGATACCACGCTCAAGCATAATTTTTTCCACGTCTTTAATCTCATCTTCAGATTCAATGAGATTGTTTTTCATCAGGTTCATCCTACGCTTCTCTAGGTCAGCCAAAGCATCTTTCTCTCTGAGCTTTGCTTCTAGAGCTTGCACACGAGCCTCAGATTGGTTCATGCTTCTTTGCGTGTACTCTTCAATTTCTAATTCAGGGATTGGCAAATCAGGTTTGACCTTCTTTGTCATCCGCAAAAAGTCTTTGCGAGTTTGTGGATTTTCAGCAAGTGTTTGAGCAAGACTAGCCAGCTCGTCACGTGCTTCTAATGAAAGATTTTCTAAAGACATATTTTTACCCTCTTACCGATTAAATAACTCTTTTGCCGTCACCAGGCTTTTTCACCTGCATGGCGTTTTTGCTAACCTTGTTTGCGCCATTCAAGCCACCAAGTTGAGCATAACGGGGTGTGTTGGTCACAACGCCATTTTGCTGGTTGGTGTCTGTTGGTCTGCGTGGTGCCGCTGCACCTCTTGGTTTAAATAAATCCATGATAACTCCTGATTACATTGGGGAAGGTGGCATACCACCTGGGGGGGGAGGCATACCGCCAGCAGGAGGCATACCAGGAATCGGTGCTGCTGCCATCGCTTTACCTTCAGGTGTGGCACCACCAGCCTGGGGTAATGTCTGTAGCATCTGAAGAATTTCAGATTGCTGTAATTCATTGGTTTTGTTTTTGCGAGGACCCAAAATGCCAGTCAGCGTTCTGATGGCGTTGAGTGCCTTTTGTCCTTCTTCTGACTCTGAGCCAAGAGAAGGAAGAGATTGTTCGAGCAAGTCCATCGCCATGCCAATGTTAATCATGGCACCTTCTTTGCTACCCATCTTGGGTTCAGGCGTGGACATGGGAGAAGCCATAGGAGGAGCACCGTCAGACATGGTGCCTGGACCAGCGGAAGGTATGGGGGCGGGTTCAGGTGCAGCTACGCCAGCACTCTTGGGGCCACGCATCAATTCCATCAATTTGTCTGAAGGGACGCTCATCAATTTCTCCTGATGTTGGTATTTCAACAACTTACCAACAGTTTGTCAATAGGTGAGGGTTTTTTTGTCGAAACCCCCAAAACGCTACTTAAATCACTTACGTGACTTACGACCTTTACGACCTCTACGCATGGTAGTGCTCCTTAAAGTTTTCCCACTCATTTTTTAGGGAGAGCGAGACACCCCTTTTCTTCTTTGCAGAGAGAAACCTTATCTCCGAGTCTTACGACCACGTTTTGCGTGCTTGTACATGACATGCTCCTTGAATTGTTTACGACCGACTTTGGCGAGCATAACTACGCTGAGTTCTGCCCCCAGACATGTTTTTAACACTCGTGTTTGACCTTGTCAAGCTAGGACTTGCTTCTGTTCTTTTCAAAGATTCTGTCGTCACTCTAGGCTGGTCAGCCTTGGGTTGAGTTTGTTGATTAGAAGCCATCATCCTGCCTTTTTAGGTTCAGTTTTTACCTTGGGTTCTGGACCTTTTGGAGGAGCTGAGGCTTGCTGTTGTGCTTGCTTTTCTTCCATCTTCTTCAAACGGTCTTTGAGCAATTGTTTCATAGGAGGTTCAATCAAGTCAATCAAACTTTCCTTGTCAATTGCACCAGCCTTCAACAAATTGAACGCCATTTGACGTTGGTCTTCCATGAAGATGGGTGAATTGGAGTGAGCATCCACTTTCACCACAAAATCTTTGGTAAATTGTTCAGCAATAAATGGTACGCCATCAATATCTTTGAAATGTGTTGGGTTGTAGGCTTGCATGCACTTCAAATACAGTGTTGCGAGCTTTTCCAAGCTGTCTTCAATGACAAGCGCCCTCTTTTTCACTCGTGATGAGCCTAAACGAGCCAATTGAGAGGCGTGACCGCTAGAACGGACACCTGCTTCCCCTTTTCCTTGTAAAACATTGCCAATACCGCTTGCTTCTTCAAACATTTGGTCAATTTCACGAATTTCAGCAAATAAATCGGGTGGCATGTTAGGAGCAAGCCTATCTACCTTGGCATTTGGCATGTCATTGGAGATTTGACCCCCCGCACGGTTCAAAGCAAAGAGTTTTTCCTCTGAAATACCCGTAAAACCGATAAAAGCAGTGGGTGGATTGACTTGTTTTGACAGTAAATCAAGTACATCAGTCATCCTGTTGTTGCGTAATTCCTGCAAATACTGGAGTCGCTGGACCTCACTACCCCCCCAATAGTAGTCGTACAGGGGGTTGGGACAGATTTGCACAAAAGGTAATTCGCCTTTGAGGAACATTTTTTCGCCAGAACGGTCATAAATAATCACGTCTGGGTCTGCTTTTGTGATGACTTGGTAGTCTTGGGTCTCGTCATTCCACACCCAAAGCTCTGTCATCTCTACTGTATCTTCTCCAACCATCGCTTTGTAACGGTTTTGCCCCGACAAATCGAGGTTCACATTACCGTACAACTGGGGATTTGTTTGAGACATTAGGATACGTTCCATGCCATTGGCTATCTCAGTACGTTCGTGAACAGAGACAGAGAGTCGTTTGACAATGGCTTCCCTGTTGGGGTGGTTGTACAGGCGGTCGTACAGCTCTGACTTGGTGATGTAGTAAGTGTGAACCAGGGCTTCTTGTCTGTCGGTGTAGGTGGTGTCTTCACGCAAGACACCAATACACTGGGGTTCTACCATGTAGGGGTGGGCTTCCCCATTTCTCATGATGAGTTTGACAAAGGCTGAGTTGTAAACCAGTGCCCAGGTGGTGGCAGTGGAAAATACTTGGTCAGCGTTGCTATTTAGCCACTCATCATTGAGAGCACGGGTGAGTGTAGGTACTTTAAGTTGTTCAGCATCAGGTACAGCAGCTCCTGTGTTAATGGAGAATCTTGTGGTTTCTGCTGAGTAGAGGAAGGAGGTGAGCTGGTCGAGATGAGGAAAGATTTTGTTGTAGATAGCAGGGGCTTGGCTAGGGCCATTGCCAAACAGATACCAAGAACGTAAGTTCTGATAGTCCGTCTTTCTTTCCTCTCTGGAGACGAGGCATTTGCGGATGAGGTCAAGGTAAAACTCTTCTCTGTCTAAGTCATTACTGGGAATTCTCATTTAGGCACCTGTAAATTTTCATGGTCTCGCATAGACCCATTACCCGCTATTGGACCACTAAGTTTACCAGTTGGCGAGGCTTGACTGGGCAAAATACTCACGGCTTCGTCTCTGACGGGCCTGAATTGACCGCCCATCACGCTCTTCATGCTGATGCCCCCTTGGGCACCCCACATGGCTGCGTCCCCAGGTCTTGGCTCTTTAGGACCTTGAGCCAATATCTGACGCTCTTTCTCAGCCTCAGCACCCGCCACAAAATCTAGTTCTTGTTGCGTGAGCTTGTTGTTTCTCGTGAGGTAACCCGTCTGGTGTTCACCAGCTCGTGTGCTCTTAATATCCGTCATTTGGAAGTCTTGTGCAAGTCCTTTTAGGGTGCTATCTGCCTTTTTTGTTTTGTCAGATTTCATGCCAACAGGTTTTAAGTGAATGATTGAGATGGCACCTTTACAGTGTTTCATGGGGCAGTTAGGCTCCCAAGCCTCAAATATGCCGTGGTTTTCGCAGTAGTAGTCTCTAAGAATTGCCATGTTGTTACCCTCTTTCATCTAAGTTTTTGTCACTGTAGTCGTGACGGTTTGCCATACCCACCTTGAGCTTGATACCTTCTCTGGTGAGCACCAATTTGTTACTGGGCATATAGGGGCTATACGCCTCTTTTCGATAGTCAACGTACCTTGTGTTATCCCGCCTCTTCATGACCCTCACAACGCCTCTCTTCCAAGCGTCATAGCCTTTGTTGACCCGTATCTGCACGTTTTCTGTCAGGGGTTCTGTTTCGTACTTGAAGACATCCTTCAAGTGTTGAGCAGAGATGCCACAGAGTTCAGCAAAGCTCTTGATGCTGATGCCACGGTCAAGGTCTTCTAGGAACTTCTTGATTTGACGCTTGAGTTCAGACTTGGGGAGGGGGGCGTTTTTCTGCACCATAAATACCTATGTATTTCAAATAGTTAGAGACGTTTTTACCCACGGCTATTTCTTCAGGACTCATAATCTCTTGTGCTTTTGAGACCTCTCTGGTGATTTTCATCTGAAGAAGCCTAGGTTGCAACTGTTCTGCATAAGCCGCCACAGCCAGTGCACAAGCAATGACTCTGTCATCCTTACCCCTTCCAGGGGCACCAATGAACCCATCTTCCCTGACAATGCTCTTCATTTCGTCCAAGGTCTCCATAGAGACAATGTTCATCATGCCACGCTCAAAGTAATCCTTCATGTAGTTCATCATGCGTTCTTTAGAACTGGCAGTGGTCAACCAGTACATGGAGTTGCCTGGCCCAGACATGGAATCATTCCTTCTCCAAATGTAGTTGGTCATGGAGCCTAGTACGTCTTCTAAGCCTCTACCTAACTCTCCACCTGTATTGGCAGCCTGACGTTTCAAGTTCTTCATCTCATTGATGACAGCCTGACCTGGACCGTTAATCTCAAGGTTAAGCGTTGAGTTCTTGTAAGCACCACCGAGGTGGGCAATGACCCACGCAAACTGGTAAGTGTTCATCTCGCTGGTAGCAAACTCTGCTACTTGGTCAAGACCGTCAGCATAGCATCTGAACACTTGTATGCAAAATCTGTCGGCCCAGTCTGAGCTTCCGTAGGCAGGGTCGGCTCCAATAACATAGTAAGCTGTGTCCACGGGTTCTTCCCAAATTTTAAGAGTGGACAGTCGTTCTGTGGATTTGAGCACATCGGTGTCTTGGAACATTTGACCGAAAACGTAACGGTAGCCGTCATACAAAACCTTCTTGCTGAGTTTCGCTGCTTCTGTACAGCGTGAGTTAGAAAAGAAAGATGTCCCTGTCATCACAAACGCATAGTCTTCAGTAGGCGGAAACTCCTGATACATCAAGCTCTCATCTTTGATGCCCTCAGCCATCTTCCATCTCCACCAAGCTATCTGTCTGGAGTTAATCTCTACCCCGTAGAGCTTCTTAATCTCCTTGACCCATTCTTTCTCTTCCCCAGTCAACTTCCCATCCCAGTAAACCTTGTAGATTTGGGAGTCGCCAGGAACAGAATAGAACTCGTTTCTCCACCATCCACAGAAGATAGCTCTCTGGGTCTTGGCCCTCTTAGCCGTCTTGTACATGTCGTGGAACATATTAAAACCCTGAGCCGTACTCTCAAACATGTAGAGTCTCTCAGGGTTCTTCTCAGCAAGAGAAGCAATCAAGGAAGCTAAGCCTTCCTCGTTACCCCAAGAGGCTGTTTCAGTCCCGTGCAAGTAAGTGATAGCCTTGCCTTGCCCCAATCGAGATTTGTTACCAGCAATCTGGTAGAAAATCCTGCTTCGATTCTTGAGCACCATTTGGTTTCTATTGTGGGCCACCAAAGGTATCTTGTACTCCTTGGGTAAACCTTCCATGTACATGGCAAGCGTAGACCTGAACATGTCTCTGTTCTCTTCTGTGTCAGCCACAAGAGTGCCCTGCCAACCAGGGTGAGTGAACTGCCAATACAAATCAAGGGCCAAGCTAACAGTCGTAATCCCCAACTGACGACCCTTGAGAATAACAAAGAAATGAACGTCATCTTCTAACCCCTTGGTCATCTCCTCCATCACATACGTTTGTGTCCCCAGGAGGTTACCCATCTTCTTGAGACCCTCTTCCTTGGTCTCAATCTTCAACTCACTACAAAACTTGTAGAAGTTCTTTAAATTAAAGTTCACTTAGGCTTCCCCATGTATTCATCTGACCACGTGGCTATCTCAGCCCTGACACCCTTGTTCCTCGCACAGTTAATCAGCTCTTGGTAAAAGATGTCTGAGTACTTGTCCTTCCACTCAGCAGCCAACTTCCTCTTGCTCACCTTGCTAATGCAAGAAATGGCTTTCTGCATCTCCCACTTGAGCCTGAGACGAGATTTGTATAACTGCTCTTGCATATCCTTCTCTGTACCCATTTTCCATTGCCTCTTGTGCTACTTGTTCTGTCATCGCCTCTGACACACAAAGACGTATCCAAAGCTCCCTACAGAGTGCCCTTAAATCGTCCTCAGTCGTCCAAAGAAGCTCAGTCAATACTTTCACCCATGAACCTTAATAAAACCCTGCAAGACAGCGTGATGTCCTCCAGTTCCCCAAAAGAACTGCAGTCCTCAATAATGTCCTTCAACCTCCAAACCATGTACTGGTCCAACAGGTCTGTTGCCGTCTCTCTGTGATTACCCTCTATGACAAACTTATCCATTTACTCCGTCCTCCAGACTCTTACAAACTCACCCTCAGTCCTACTCGTAAACTTATAACCCAACCTCTTGGTCGCCCTACAGTTGGCGTTATACACCTGCTGCCTGTGACTGACAGGCACCACAAAACTATCCCCTACCTCCATATCCTCATACGGGTACGCATACACCACACGAGGCTTGGGTAAACTGACCTTCTCTACAACTAACTCTGTTTGCATATCTACACCTCTACATATAACTGTACTATACACCTAAAAAAAGAGCTACACAAGAGGTAGCTCAAACCCGCATGGCAACTGCAGGGGAAACATATTTTTTTTTGGGGGGGACGAGATGTGGAGTGCACACCATTCTAGACTCCAGACCCATCTCATTAGACCGCCTCTCTCTACATGAAAAGAAAAGCATCTACACGGTGACCAGTCCCATATTGAGTCATGCTGGTGCACAGCATCACACAGCATGGAGAGGGTAAAGCACAGCACGCAGCGCCCCTTTATATATTTTCTGTGAGAGAAAGGTGCAATACACCAGCCGAACCCTACAGACTGGCATAGTCTACGCTATATATACAATAGACTACACACAATACTAGTCTTTCTTTTATATGAGTATAGCATCAAAATAAAAATATTAAGCTTTACATTTATTTACACAATATTAGGGTAAATACTAGTTGATTAATAATAAGCTAACACGATAATAACATATATATAAGAGAGACTCTCTTATATATTTCCTAACCACAATCGAGGTATTCATTATGCGTAATCCTTTCAAAGCCAGGCTTCAAGCTTTAAATCTACCCTATAAGACAATTCTAGGCACAGCTAGCGCTAAAACAGTTAAAGGCGAGAAAATAGGTTATTTGACAGCTATCGTTTACTTAAAGCCTAGCATCAAAATCTGTAGTATGAGTAAATTAGCGGGCTGCTTAAATCCATGCCTGGCAACAGCTGGACGTGGTGCGTTTAATAGTGTCCAGGCTGCTAGAGAAAGTAAAACCAGGTTTTACCATGATAATCAACAGGCTTTTTTATTGAGTATTGCAGCCGATATCTGGAGCCTGTTAAACACAGCTAAAAATAGAGGTTTAACACCACTAGTGCGATTAAATGGAACTAGTGATATACCTTATGAAAATCTAGAGGTAATGGACAATAAAAATATTTTCCAATTGTTTCCAGAGGTTCAATTTTATGACTATACAAAACATCCCTCTAGGAAAATAGAGGGTAAAACACCAGGGAACTATGATTTAACCTATAGCTACTCTGGTATCACACCACACAATGTGACAATTAAAGGTTTATTAAATCCTAGTAATTCACGTGTTGCTGTGGTTTTCCAGCGTCAAGAGGATATCCCCTCTACATTTAGGGGCTGGACAACTATTGACGGCGACAATACGGATGTGAGACATATTGAACCTAAAACTGTAGTAGTGGCCTTATATGCTAAGGGTAAGGCTAAAAATGATTACAGCGGTTTTACTCAAATTAAAGGGGTTCACTATGCTTAAGACAATGACAGCAAAATATAGGGGCCGCTGCACAGCAACAGGTAAAAATATAAAACCTGGTGATAGTATTGAATATAACACCAGCACCAGAACCGCTGTGTTGCTGGCTGCAGCAGCTGGTAAACCGTTTTACAGGTCTGATATATTCAACATCAATGGTAATGAGTATTACCGTAATAAACAGGGCCGCTGTATTGATGCCCCTTGCTGTGGCTGCTGTACTATTTAAATTGATAGATAACCTTTCTAGCGGCTTTCTATAGGCTGCTAGTGGATGTTATTTATAACATCAATTTTCCTAACTACAGAAAGGGTTTAAAAATGAAAAGCTTAGACTACAAAGGTTTTTATATCTATTTTGAGACACAGCATAACGGTTCAATTCTCGCAACAGCTATCGGTGACAGTGAGACAATTAGAAAGGTTTACTATTTCTACTCACAGCGGGAAATATTGAATTCAATAAAAGAAATTATCAACGAACATTTAGGGGTTACATTATGAACGATGACCAAAAAATTACTCTCGATAAAGCCGACCTTTACGTTTACCTTGCCAGCATGTTCGCTGCGGGTTTTACCCTGGGCCTGGTCCTGTTTACGTAAATTTTCTCCCATACGCGCGCGCGGGCCTGGACCCGCTGCGCCCCAAAACAATCCTATCTCTCGCTGCGAGGTGCTAGGTGTTTGCCAGGGTTCCAATTGTGAAAACTGTCCCCAAAAAAAGACAGTGGCCCCAATTGACAACCCCAATTAAGTTTTGATATAGTGGCCCCATATTGCAGTCAGACGCAATAAGAAGGCCGCTTAAAAGACTCTCCCTCCCTGTAATCAGGGGTCTGACAGGGAGGGTTCTTTAAGTGGCTTTTTTATTGTCTGAAACGTGATTACGGGGCCATAACCCAGCCCTTGTAAATGTAGGTGCGACAGATACAGATAAACGTGTTGAACCTGGCTTGTATCTCCTGGGAAACCTCGGGATAGTGAAAACTGGGAGGGGCGTAAGAACCCCTAAACTAGATAAACGAGAGCACCGTCCCCAGTGGATAACATTGTGGATAACAACCTGAGAGGCTCTCTCTCGGGTTAGTTAAACCATGTCCGAAAGTAAATGTACATGCAAGTTTTTAAAAATAATGTTGAGGTCCTGTATACCATGTCCCGTGTAGAAGCTAACATTCTCTTGGACTGGGTGAAGACAGGCCAAGAGATGCCCCGTCAATTGATAGACTGGGCTTTGTTTGTGACAGGGGATAACGCCCCTTATCGCTGCGCTGAGGGCTACGCTCAGGGGCTGCGCCAGCAGACCCACACTGGGCTTAACCTGATAAACCACACATGAAAGGCTAAACATGGAAAACCTTATAAAAGAGGCTCTAGACCAATTAGACAGTTATCAGGTGCTCAGGTATCCTCAGCACCTGTACAACGCCCGTAGAGCTTTATACAAGGCCCTGGAGAGGTTACAAGCGCAGCCACAAGCGCAGCGCAGTAACCGCCCTGAAGACCTCGTAGACCCGTTCCATGACATTCAGTATTTAAGGAGTAAAAATGACTAAAGATGAAATCATAGAGATGGCTAGAGAAGCAAATTTACCAAGTTGTTTAGCAACGCATCCAAAAGCACTTGAACGATTTGCAAAACTGGTAGCAGAAAAAGAACGTGAAGAATGTGCTCAAACAGTATTAAACATTGCTGGATTTAAAGAATATGAATTTGCTGCAAACTCAATCCGAGCACGAGGACAAGCATAAAAACAACAAAACACAGGAGGACTTAATAGATTCTTGACTAGACTAATCATCTAACTGTATACTGTACACATCTACTCAAGTAGATATTTCCTAACCATCAGAAAGGCTTAAACATGAACATTTGTATAAATTGCAAGCACGTCAACACGCCAGACGTGAACAGTCCTGAGTTCTCCAGATGCACCTTTGGTGCCCAGGTCTCCCCTGTGACTGGCTTTCTTCCCAATCCCTCAGAGTTACCCTACTGTAAAGTAGAACGTCTCCCTGTAGGCGTGTGTGGCCCTGTAGGGTCTAACTATGAGGAGAGAGACAATGTTGAGTGATTTACTTTTACTTGCTCTTTTATATGAAAGACTAGAAATGTGGGAAGAAATGCTCATACGTCTGGTTGCATACGAATATCTCAAGGAGATTAAAAATGTCTGACTTCACACCAGAAACAAGAAATGCTGCCATATGGTCAGGTGACTCCCGTATGGTAGCCAATGGTAGAGCCAATGACGTGGTGCTCACCAAGCTCGGCATGTTGGAGATACCTGACTTATCAGGTATAGAAGCAGTCCAAATGGGCCATGTCATGGAGCCTGTGATAGGTAGACTGGCTCAAGACAAGTTACAGGTAGAGTTGACCAAGATAGAGGAGGCTATCACTCACCCTAAAGAACCTTGGCTCAGGTCACACTTTGATTTTGTAGGAAAAGAAAATGGACAGACTATCCTTGTGGAGTGCAAAAACTATAACCAAGCTGTACGCAACAAGTTTGAGACTGGAAATCTACCTCCTGCTGACTTGGCTCAGTGTATCCACGAAGCAACAGTCTACGGTTGTGAGAAGGTCTATCTGGCGGTCCTATTTGGTGGTCAGGAGTTTCAACTTTTCCCTGTGCAAGTCACTGATGAGATGAAACTGGAGCTGCTCACCAAGATGGCAGAAGTCTGGGCACGTGTTCTCACCCGTGACCCCTACCCCCCCGAGACCGTTGAGCAAGCAAAGCTACTCTTCCCCACTGATGACGGAGCCTCCAAAACAGCCTCCCAGAGCGTTGAAATGGCTTGCCAGTCACTGAGTGCTATCAAAGCCCAAATAAAGGCCCTAGAGACCCAAGAAGAGGCTCTACAGACCCTGATAACAGGCTATATGGGTGAGAAAGCTAATCTAGTCTCTCTTGAGGGTAAGGTGCTCGCCACGTGGAAGTCTGCCAAGGGTAGTGTGAAGTTTGACTCTAAGCTCTTCCAGTCTTCTATGCCTGACCTCTATGAGAAGTTTAAGGTAGAAGTACCAGGCTCTAGACGGTTTTTGGTTAAATGAAAATATAAGGAGTCAATGACTTGAAAGCCTATCCTTTTTCACACAAGCACCCCACATTGGGGACCACAACACAATCTGAGGGTATGGACCTCAGAGATTACTTTGCTGGCCTTGCCATGCAAGGTACCATGATTGCATTTAAAAACACGCCAAGAGAATCTATCTCTAAATCTGCTTATGAAATGGCAGACTTAATGATGAAAGCAAGGGAGAATAAAGATGAGTAACTTAGTACCTATAGGAGACATTCAGACCATGGCAGAGGTTGCTGCCAAGTCTAAGATGTTTGGCTTTAAGAACACAGAAGAAGCCATGGCTATCATGCTCCTGTGCCAAGCAGAGAACCTACACCCTGCCATTGCCATGCGTGACTTTCACGTCATACAAGGCAGACCAGCTC
>Ga0208741_10000419_pt1 | contig 20853 bp, 40 predicted proteins | sample CryBogCBE03Jun09_FD_184576 | JGI IMG/M metagenome (GOLD analysis project Ga0208741, IMG submission 184576) | Freshwater microbial communities from Crystal Bog, Wisconsin, USA - CBE03Jun09 (SPAdes) | ecosystem: Environmental > Aquatic > Freshwater > Lake | place: Crystal Bog, Wisconsin, USA...
CTTTAGCACAGTCCGCAAACTAAGTTCACGGAACCTACGCTTGTTAGTATCAATAAACTCAAGTATTTCTTCTTGAGCATCAGTATCGAAGTTATATTCGCGAAGCATACCATCTTCAACGATCTGTCGGATACGCAAGATCTTATCACGCTCGCTGTCAATAGTAAGATCCACATAGTGACAGCGTGACTCGAGCGCATCTAAGTGATCCTTGAGACGCTTGCTCTTAACATTCTCAAACTTGATATTTGAGATAAAGATAGCGGCAGCTTTGAATTCAAACTTGTTAGGAATGTTTTCATTAGCTAATGCACGACTATCAGTATTCCAAGAGATATAACGACGCTTGCTAGAATCCAGTGCAGCCTTGAGGATATTCAAACTGAGATCTTCCATCAAGATCGAATCGCAATCATCGAACACGATAACATTGCCTTCGTCTTTAAACTCATGCAGTTTGATATACAAACCTAACGCACTCATAGCACCTTTAACAACTTCATACTTTGGCGGCTTACCACTAATAGCAGTAAACAAGTCGCTCTTCTGTAGTTGCTGTTCAACACCGAAACTTTTGCCTACACCGGGCGGACCGCTAACAATAACTGCCTTTACATTGCCTTCTTTAGCAGCTTGTGTCATATCAGTAAGGATTTGGAATCGCTTGCGGAGACGCTCTTTAATCTCTGTATCGGTCTCATCTGCTTTTGCAGCAGCCATGTGTTGTATCACATTACCGGTATGCGGAATAAAGCTATCCGGTCCTGCAACTTTGATACGGATATTACGCTCAGGAAAACCTTTAGCTCCTCGAGCATCGACAGTAACATAAGCACCGTTACCATCCTCACGGAAACCCTCTACAATAGGGAATACCATGTGAGCCACACTACGTGGCTTACCTTGGATGTTGTATGTGCCTTCTTTAAAGAAGATTAGCTCTGACATTTTTGTCCTTTCTTAGCAGTGTTTATAATGTATAGTAACATAGTATAGAGGATTGTCAAGCAGGCTCAACCTGCTTGACATTATCAGCTTCAAACATAAAGTTCTCTAGAGATTCGGTTGCGTAGCCCATACGCATACGCACAAACTCACTCTCTTCAGCGAAGCCTTCAAGCATTGAAAGCATATAGCCAACCATATAAGCATATTCGTTAGTTTCGGAAGCTTGCTGAGCGCGAACAGTAAGAGCATCTTCAAAACGCTCAAATACTGAGTTCTTAGGGTAGTAACGCATTTGTTAGCTCCTTGTTTGTGTTTATAGCTTATAATAGCACATCACAGTGGCTTGTCAAGCAGCCATTTTAGCTTTTGTCTTTCTACCCGGAGTCTTATAATCTTCATAAATCAAACTTTTGTAAGAATGGCAGCATTTACAAAGAGTCTGTAGATTCTTTACTTTATTGTTTAGATGATTTCCATCTTTATGATCTACATCTAACTGTACCATATGCACGATAGTTGTGGTACAAGTATACCCAAGACGCCCGTCAATGTTTTCGCAATAGTCTTTTCGATATTTACGATATGGATGCTTACTATTTTGATAAGCTATCCAATCTGAAAACCCATTTTGAATAGCGATTGAACTCTTGTGTTCTTTAACAGTCTTAAATCCAGCATTACATGCTACGACTTCAGCTATGTTAGACAAACCGCGATTCTTAGCAACTGATTGGTGGTGATGCCGGCTACAGATGTAGCCAACTTCTCTATTTCTTCGATACGACCGGCTACCATTTTTTCTTATATGTCCAGTCCATTGGGCTGTATGAGAACAGCCTTCAACGTTGCATGTAGGAATAGATGTCATAACAGTCTCCCGTTAGAGTTCAATGAGCCATACCCAATCGTATTGCTCGAGGATGTAGTTTATATCTAGTCCATTAACAAAGAACTGATCATTCTCAACTGTAACTCTAGCCACATATCCATCACATGGCCCACTGTGATCACTCTCACCATATGCTACTACGCTATTACCTTTTAATAAGGTAGCGGAGTTCTCTAGTGTAACCGTCTTCATTAGATAACTCCGATCTGCTGATGCCAAACATCTACAATCTTTTGTAGGTCTGGATCTATGATCTTATAGATTTCTAAGTTTTCGATAGCATCAATAACATCTTCAATGTCTTCGTTCGCAAGACCGCTTGACTCAAGCTGATCAACAAACTGGAACACGAAGTTATCGATAGTATCAATAACAGGTTTTGGATAGCTCTTGCGACGGAAATCTACAGCAATAACCTCACCCATGATAGTCTCCTTACTATTCGATAGTGACGGGATAGTCAATGTTCTTTTCAAAAGTCTCTCGGAGATACTTAACTTCGTCCATCATAGCATGACCACTATAGCCTTCGAAACGATAGCCAGCGACAAACTCTCCATCATCGGCGCGACGGACTGTAACATAATAGTCCAACATAGAACTGGGCTGCATATCCTTTTCGGACACCATATGAACTTTTGGCATCTGTTTCTCCTGTCTTATGTTTATATAATAGCAGATTATACAGGATTGTCAACTGTAACAATATGTTTACAAGTGTTACGGAATCCAAATCCCGGGCAAGTACAAGTCCGACCTTTTGGAGTGATAGTGACAGTATACGATGACCCTTTTGATCCTGGAACTTGGAAGACCTTAACATCTGCAACTGGTGCTGTCTTGCTTTCGGAATCTATGCTCACGATTGAGTCGGCATCTAGCACACGCATAGGCCAGTTTGGATCGCCGGTTGCTAGACATATTGATCCGGGCGTAACCCACTTTGGGTTGTCTACTTTCTCACCTTCATAGGTATTAAACTCTAGAATAGGATAAGCATAACTCTTTCGCATAGGATAGAGTTGGTTACGTACAGTGACTTTCATCGCATTCTCCTATGCTTTATAGTAGCACATCTGCATGGATTGTCAAGCTATGTTAGCGATGATATGATTTCGAAGTAGTATAGTCTGCCCACTTCTTGAGATTCTTACCAGTGTTCCAAGCACCTCTTGCTAGAGAAACTGCTCCCTTTTTAAGGGCACCTGGAATATCTGAAGTTGGACCTTTTGGTTCTTTGCTGGGAGTTGCTCTTGCAAGGACTTTACTAAAGTCTCCGACAGGCTCTTGTGCCTGAGGCTCATTTTTAGCGCCCATAGTTTGTTTTCTCTTATCGGCTATCCTTTTATAGTGCCGGCGGATGATCTCTTGTTCGTGCGGATCTCTCAAACTAGAAGAAAAATCCTCATTAACTATGTCGCTCATTTTCATATTATTATTTATTCAAGCGTCCCTTAGACGTCGAAATCTCTTTGTATTACAGTGGATACATTCGCCGTCTTGGATCATATACATCTTGTATGAATCTGGTTTAGGTTCACACCAACGGCTCCATGTGTGCCATCCCCAACGGCATCTCCAACTAGAGACAGCTAGTGGCTTGTTCTGGAGAGCCCGTACGGTATTTTCTTTATCTATCCTTGAAGCCATGACGATCTCTTGAGAGAATGGCGGTCCCTGATGGATTCGAACCATCGACCCACAGCTTAGAAGGCTGTTGCTCTATCCTGCTGAGCTAAGGAACCATATCAATATTAAACAGTTCGTTTATGGTGCCGGCGGAGAGGCTCGAACTCCCGACCTACTGATTACAAATCAGTTGCGCTACCAACTGTGCCACGCCGGCGTATAAGTTTATTTATAGGATGTGATAGGTGGGGGATAAATTTCCCCCACCGTATTCGCTAGTATCAGGCAAACACCTTAGCGCGGCTGCCGGAGTAGTCACGGGCGGAGATGCGATAGGCAGTCTTGCCAGTAGCAGTCTTGACAGTCTTGACATTCAAACCAATATCACGGAGCTCTGAGACGCGAGCGCGGAGATTCTGGATGCCATACGTTGCAGAAGCCTGGGCCTCAGTAAGCGTACGATCCGTACCGCGGAGGAAGCGCTCAAGGAACACGTTCTGCGGAACAGTAAGCGTGGTGAATGAAGTGTTAGCGGATGTAAAAGAATACTTAGTCATGCCTTATTTCCCTTAGGTTGTGTTTGCTGCGTTATTGCAGCATGTTTGTATAATAGCAGCATACTGTTGGCTTGTCAAGCACTTTTTTTGTATCCAAAAGCGCCTAAATAAGCTGTTTGCTACTGTCTACTTTTATATAATAGCACATATGCGTGGCACGTCAACTGCGTCCAAGAAGCAGTTTCATCCTACTAACTGCTACGTTCCTAACTTGGGTGATGAGCAGTATTTGATCCTTTTCTCTATCATATATTATCCAAGTATCTGGAATACAGGCATTTGGTCTCGATCTGTTTATAAGTTGATACCTATCACTGCCTGACTCATTAGACATAGATTATATAACTCCGGACATCCTGTCGTCGTTGTCGTCTACTATTTCAACCATAGCTTGTGTTAGTTTTACTGCACCGTCTTTGCCATATTGATTCTTTAATATCTTATAGCCTCTTTCGACCATAGCAGCGGCTAATATGAGAACTTCATTTAGATCATCGCACATCATTATCTGTCTATCTAATGGTATCATTAGTTCTTTTCTACGATGTCTGAGCTTCTCTTCATCCATTTATTTTTCCTTAGTCATATCTATTATATATCACATTTTTCCAAGGTAAATATGTTTGATGGAAAAACCTCCTAGTAGCAGCAAATATGATTATAGCGATATTCACAGTCCCTCGCAAGAGGTGAGATGGGATCGTATGATCTATTTTCTCTTATTTCTAATAGTTACTGGAATGATCTTTATATACCTTTATATTCCACGTGGGATTTAATAAATGAAATACCAACGAGATGAATATCTAAAACCAGCATTTGATGATTTGATGCAAAAAGACTGTCCATTGATATGTGATTATATTGCAAATTTAGAAATGCAAATTGAAAATCTATATAATCTACGCCAATCGGATATGGAAATGATTGATTCTCTCAAAGCTATAACTTCTCCAGAATCACAGAGTCTAATAGATGATTACGAAAGATTAAAAACTCTAGTCAAACTAATGTATTCACATATTATAGAAAGTGTCGCTAATCCATCAAATGAACTAATGATGATAATGAATGAAGCATATCTATCAGCTACTGCTAGTGAACCTAGGTGCTAACAAATGAGTATGAACTGGTATATAAAACAATATCAGGATACCTTACCAGAACGTGTCTTAGAAGAAATGTTGGGATTCGATCAAGTAGTCACTGTGATCATAATGAGTGATGTTTATAATGTTGAACCTACTCCTGTTAAAGTTCGAAAAGTTGGATTAAGCATAGATGAAGATTGTGAAACACAACTGGTCTTCACATTCTTTGGTGATCGTGAGAAATATATAGCATACTGGACAACAAAAGGTTGGGCAGCTAACTTTGTCTAACAAGATGTTAATGTTCTTTGGGCAGATCCCCCTTCACAATATTGGATTGGCTCCTTGGATCTCTACCCGTCCTATGCCATTTACACAATCAGTTAATCGAATATCAACTACTTCAGGTAAAGGGGTTGATCCTTTTGATATGAAACTGGATTGCGAAACTATCGAAGACATAGTTGCTCTCCCACCTAATCGACTGTCGTTTATCGATCAAGCATATAAGAGAGCAGAAGAACTGCGTGTTGAAACTGGAAATCTACCAGTATTCTTGATGTATAGTGGCGGCATTGACAGCACATCTGCCCTAATAGCTATGATGAGCATTTGGGGGAAAGATCTAGATAGATTGCACATCTGTCTCAGTTATAATAGCATCGAAGAGTTTCCAGAACTATGGCCGATGATCAACAAACAGTTCAAAGGCAGGATAATCCATAGCATGATCAAGACAGAAAGATTAGCTGAACGTGGATATGTAGTCACTGGAGAACTCGGAGATCAGGTATTTGGGGGAGAAGTAGTATATAATATAGTAGAAGTTTTTGGTGATAAAGGTATCCATAAGTCATGGGATAATGGTGCCATACGAGATGTATACCAAAATGTGTTCAGTTTCTACATAAAGGATTTGGATCAGTTTATTGAAAAGTATCATCCATTTATTGATGATTGCCCATTCCAGATCAAATCATGTTTTGATTGGGCATGGTGGTTTAACTATACCAATAAGTGGCAGTTGGTTCGCTATTGGTTGAGTGGTAACAGATGGGATAATCTAAAACAAAACTGGCCTAGGGTAAAACATTTTTATGATACTGTAGATTGGCAAAGATGGAGTATTGATCATCACGAAGAAAAGATTTTAGATACTATTGGTTCATATAAGAATCCAGCTAAAAAGATGATCATTGACTATACAGGTTTAGACGTATATAATAACAAGAAGAAAGTTGCTAGTCTTGGAAACCTATTGAAGTATTACGATTGGGCTCCCGCTATAGACGAGAACTTAAACTATATGGATATGGATCAGGCTCTTGGTTGCGTCAACGGTAAACAACAAATGGCTACTATACACTCATCCTAGGTCGGGAAGACTGATTTCTGTAGCACCCTGGGATCCAACTGTTATCCCCACAAAGAAATATAGAGCAATAATATATAATAATATCTTACCCAAAGGTCTACTTGAAGATCCACATTCATATGAAGTACGAGTCCTAGTAAAGGACATAAGATTCCATAAACATCCTATTTCGGACGAAGCTAGAGAAGAACTAAAAAATCTATCAAAAGAAATATTGATATTGGAAAAGTTCAACAGTTTCTGTAAGAAACAGCACGATGATTACTTCCCCAATCCAATAGATGCTGTAACAGATCTTTGGGTAGCTCAAGAGATAGCAGAAGTTACAGCGGGGTCTGATCCTGGTCTACTGCTTTTAAAGAAACTGGAACAATCTCCCAACTATGATCTAGATGATGTGATAGAAAGCGAACTTATACGACAGCAAGACATTAAAAATAGACTGGTGTTTGTACAAGATATAAAAAAGAAAATAGATGAGTTGATCAATCTAGGTGAATATGATAAAGCACGTTATTTAATACATAGCAAGATGGGCTAAAGAATGTCACAGATAATACGTCGTAGAGTCCTAATCAGAGAAAAGGAACTTAAAAAACTTCGAATACAAGCACTTCAATGCAGTGAATATGGACACAAGAATCTGTATGATGATTGTGAATGGAGACCGCTGACTACTAAGGACTTTTTGATTGAGATGATCAAACATAATAAACCTAGTTTCGAAAAAGAAAGTTTCTTAGATGAATGGATCAATGATAGAAAAAACTTATGTTATGATCCTAGGTATAGGAAATGGGATTTACGATTTATAAATGAAGTATTACACATAACATCTGACTTCTATAGATTTGGTTATAAACCGTTTGGATGGGCTGTATTGACTAAGACTTTATAATATGCTAATATAGAAAAATCTAAAACAAAGGAAAAAGATAATGTGTTGGAAAGAAAGATTAAGGATAGCGATAACACTAATTCTTATGAACTGGATAGCTTTACTTTCTATCATCTTTATCGCAGTATATAACTATCTCGGTGCTGAATGATCAAAAACATAAAACTAACGTCAAGTTTATTGATTATATCAATACTAGGAGGCTGTAGCATCAGTACCACACATTTTTCTCGTACTGATCCACATAGGGGATCAGTTGCTCAATCTGCTGACACTGCATTAAAAGGTGCCAATGCTAACGCTCCAGTTATGCTTCGTATCATAAAAGAAACTAAAACTATCGAACTATGGAAACAGAATAAAGACAACAGTTGGGATAAGATAAAAACTTATGATATCTGTTATTTCAGTGGAGAACTTGGTCCTAAGAAACGGCAGGGAGATTATCAAGCTCCTGAAGGATTCTATGAGATAACAGCTTCGCAGCTAAATCCTTTCAGTTCAGAGTATCTATCCGTTAATACCGGTTATCCAAATACTAGAGATAGATCGAAAGGCTACAGTGGGGCCGCATTAATGATACATGGGGGATGTAGTAGTGCAGGCTGTTATGCTATAACTGATCCTAATATAGAAGAACTTTATGCAGCCATCCGTGACTCTATTAGAGCAGGACAAAGATCTGTACAACTTCAAATATATCCGTTCCCAATGAATAGTGTGAGGATGTATTTCCAAAAATCTAATCCTAACTATCAATTCTGGCAAGAGCTTAAAGCTGGATGGGATTGGTTTGAGAATAATCATAGGCCTATTCCAATAGGAGTAGAACATGGAAAATATTATATCAAAGGAGAAAGTAAATGAAAAAGATTATTGTAACATCATTTATAGTTTTGACATTAGCAGGCTGTAGTGATGCTACCCGTACTGTTCCTGTCCTAGTATTGGATGAAAGGACTATCAGCGGTGATGTTCCAAGAAAAACACTAACAATCCCTCCGGACTATAGAAACCCAACACTTCCGCAACCAAAGGAAGATCCTGTTCTAAAAGAATATAATAAGAACAATTTCAATGGCCCAGTGAAGTCAGTGCCGCTACCGCCGCCCCGTCCTAAACAGTAGCCGCTTGACAACTCCGTAGGTGTGTGTTAGTATTATTAAATAATATAGGAGAACACATGCCTACGACTGCTAACTATTCCTATCGAACTATTAAAACGCTTGAGCGCATGGCTGAGACTGTTGGCTTTGAAATAAGTGATGCTATGACTGGCTATAGCAATGATGGCAACTTATGTCTCGTCCCTAAAGATGAACGTCTTCCTATCTATACACGTGGCTGCGTGATCGCTAGGGGTACTGCCGAGGAACTTATTGGTTTCCTACAGGGTTGGTTGAAGATGAAAGAGTATGTGACTTTCCTAAAACTTGTTGATGATAAGAAACTCGATCGCAAGGAAAAGGATTACCGTAATACTGTCCTAGCAAGGATGATCAAGGATGGAAAAAAGCCCAATGAACAGTGATGTTGAAGAGAAGAAACCTGCTATTGGCCTCTGGTTAGTATGTCATGTTACCTTTGTAGTGTTTCCATTAGCTTTAGTTATATCGAATATCTTTATGAAGTTTGGAATGACTGACAATCTCCTAGCCTTATGCTTAGGAACGATTATATCCTTCCAAGTGATCAGTATGTATAGCACTCTCGACTATGAAGTCACACAATGGGTATTAAAGAAGCACAAAGATGATTAAGTTACAAGGCTCAATCCCCCGCAGTGTGGGTGTGGCAGTTAGTGGTGGTGTAGATAGCATGGCTGTCTTACACTTCCTTTCTCGCAATCACGATGTCACTGCCTATTGCTTTGATCACGGCACAGATTTTGGATCCAAGGCTTTAGAGTTTGTAGCCAAGTATTGCGAGGAGAATCGCATTCCTTTACAGCGGGGCCATATAGCCAACGACTGTCCTTCTGGTGTTAGCCGTGAGGAACACTGGCGCAATGAACGATATGCTTGGTTCAAGACATTTGATCAGACTATCGTGCTAGGGCATCACTTAGATGATTGCGTAGAGACTTATGTGTTCAATATGTGTAATGGCACAGCACATCACATGCCCTATCGTCATGCAAACTGTATCCGTCCGTTCCGCCTTACTCGTAAACCTGAATTAGTTAAGTGGGTTAATAAGAATTCAGTGCCCTATCTAGATGATCCAAGCAATGAGAATGAAGAGTTCACTCGCAACTATGTGCGCCATAAGGTAGTGCCTACTATGCTAAAGGTTAACCCAGGACTACATAAGGTTGTTAAGAAGCAGTTAATGGAACAGGCATATGATACACAAGGCTAAGAAACTAGACAAGCGATACAATGGTGGCGATCGGTTTAAGTATATGATCGATGTCTCTGTCAGTAGAGCAAGCGATGGAATGTGGGCCGATCGTATCCATAAGATACAAGAGTATGTTAATATCCGCATCTGGGCTTGGCAGACTTGGGGAGAGAGTTGTGAGATAAGTTCATACACTACTCTAAAGAAAGACTATGTCTGGAGTTGGGACAGTGATCATGACAATATGCGCTTCTATATGAAGGGCGATAAGGAACTAAGTTGGTTCCTATTAAAGTGGAACTCTAACGATGCTGGATGATGGATATATGACAAGCAATTATAAATGGACAGAGTGGCGCGAACGTTTCGCATTCTTCCCTAAGTGCCTACACACTAGCGAATCCTATCAGTGGATATGGTTTAGACGCTATTGGGAACGCTATCGCTTCGACGTATTCTCATTTAACAAGTATGGCAATCCAGAAGTAGAGATGGATTATGCCCTAAACATATTGGATATACTGAAGAAGTCATGAGGCGTTATCGTACAGAAGTTATTACATTACCTAAGAGTTTCCCCAGGGTCCGTGTGATTGAAGATTATTCTGAAGAACACTATATCAACACATTTACTGATCTCTCAGAGAGCGACAAAGGGCAACCGATCTCACAAATGGTTGAGTGGTGTATAGATAATGATTGCGGATACAGGACCAGTTATGATACGTTTAAGTTCCGCAACAAGAACCAGATGATGCTATTCCTATTGAGGTGGGGGAAATGAAACTAACAAGAACTATAACAGAAGATGATATCCTAGATACTATCTATAGCAATGTGGGTATCCAGCATTGGAACGTAGCAGTAGCAGCCAACACGATTACTAATCAGATGACGGTTGACTTACAGCCTAATAGAGCGCATTATCTAAGACTAATGCGTAGGGTCCGCAGACTATCCAAGAGGCTGTTTGATGATCGTAAACCAACTATACGAGGTTCGCCAATGACTAAAGACTTATATAAGACTTTCCTGCGACTTAACGATCGCAAGAAGACGCAGTGGGCAGAGGACTTCCGCAAGGCCAAGTATCACGAAGCACGGGCTAACGATAAGACAGTTGCGGGTGATTGGCGTGCTATCCATACTTGGTGTGAAGAGCATTTTGGTAAGCATGGATATACGTGGACTGGCGAGATCTGGTGGTTTGAGAACGAGCGTGATAAACTGATGTTCTTGCTGAGGTGGGGATGAAACGCAAGTGGGCAATAAACTATCCCACTAAACTCTGCTTCTATTGGGAGCGGGGAACTTATGATCGTATGCTCAATCGCAAGTTAGAAGACGATGAAGACTTCCATAACTGGTGCTACCAGAACTATATACAGGTCCACCATGAATGGGTTGAATGTCCTGATGAGGCTACTATGACACTATTTGTATTGAAGTGGATGTGATGGAAATCTGCGAACAGCACTCTAGACAGATAATGGATCACTGGACGATGTTCCAGTATGCCAAGGCTAACGATTGGACCCACGTGATGATCCCAATCGGTCATGTGAGCATTCCTAATGAATGGCTTGAACAGAACATGAAGAAAATCTATCTCTGTTATGGATTCTACTGGTATTTCGAATGTGAGAAGGACGCTGCCCTTTTTATCCTGAGGTGGAAATGATAGAAATGTGGAAATGGATACAAGAAGACTGGAAGACGCATCCCATACGGTTCAGTCTAGAAGTTGCTTGCTGGTTTAATAATCTTTTAATCGCTATCATCTTTAATACTACTGTTCCTAACTTGCCTTTCCTGCTATTATATCCTATGTGGATAGGGGGATCGCTGATACTGGCTTGGTGCTGTTGGAGCAGAGGTAGTGTTGGTATGTTGGCTACATATATGATGTTGGTCACTATGGATATGTATGGTTGGAGCAAGGTATTATTCGGATGAGCACTAGTTTAGAAAAGGAAAACCTAGTTAGGATACTACGCAACGAGAAGCCTATACAGAATTGGTTCTGTAGGTTGGGCTTACATCGTTGGACTCGTTGGACATATGAACCACGCTCACTGAATATGACAACCTTTGAACCAGAAGGCAGAGGTGTCCAATATTGCGAATGTGAACACTGTGGCTTCACACGCATGGAGATGCCCTATTCAAAAACTCTATACAAGAAGAAGAAGAAAGACTAATGAGCCTAATCAAGTTATATACATCTAGAGGCGATTTCTTCTTTGAGGAAGACTACAAGGTAGTCCTACTATTTAAGGATGTTTGGAAAAACGTAGAGATGAGAGAGTGGTGCGTAAAGCATCTCCAAGGAGAAGTTATAACTGGTCGTGGACCTACTAACAGCGACGAGTATGTGACTTGGTATTTCGAACGCAAGGATGATGCTACACTGTTCGCACTGAAGTGGTCGTGATGGAACAGGTTGATTTCTTTATAGGTTCGGGTATGAATGGTATAAGAAAAGCCAGCGAGGCATCTGATTGGCTAGAGAAAGAAATGCCCAACCCCGCAATAGACGAACCGCAGCGTTGGGATCTATATTCGATTGATGATGATGTTTGGATAAGAATTTATGATAAAAAGGCAGCTGTTATATTTGCGCTGAAATGGTTATGAATAGATTTCCCCTATGGGCACAATATGCGTTAATGGCTTTGAGAGATATTACGATAGCTAGTATCTTTTGGTCACTATGTTGGTGGATTACAAAATAACTATTATTGGATGATATAAAATGATAAACTATGTACAACCGAGACAAACTGATAAACCTAAATGGAGTCGAGATGATCGTTTTCCATTTAGATTAACCTGTTATGATGTTAAACACGGATTCTGGGGAAGCGAAGAGTTACTAAGTATGATACAAGAGTGGAGCATTACTAATAAATGCGGCAATCGTACTAGTTATGAAAACTGGGATTTTACAACTGAACAAGATCTAATGCGTTTCCTATTGAGGTGGGGATGAGTCGTATTAAAGTCTCTAGTGATCCAAAAGATCTAGTTGATTGGTTTATCCAACAGGGCTATCCACAGGCTTGGTGTAGCAATGGCTGGACCTACGAAGGGCTAGACAAGGCGTGGCGTATTGAACGAACCTCAGCCATACCTAGGGGATGGACTGTGAGTATACGAGATGAACGGGTATTCACCCTATTCGCCCTGAGATGGTCATGAAGATTAGAGTACATGAATTTAGAATGAGCGATGTGGAAGATGTTGATATATATGCAGCAGAACCTATATACAACTGGCAACAGACTGAGCAAGGAAAATGGATTATGGATCATGCCACAGCACCTCCAACTTATCATATCAAACCTAATTTGGAATATGTGGGATACATAGTTACGATTATTGCTGATCTAAAAGAAGAAGACATGACTTATTTTTATCTAAGGTGGAAATGACGTTAACTACTTATTTTATATCTGATACCGAAACAGACGACGATCATCTAATAGTATCTGTTATACCTATAGTACAAAAATGGATAGAAACCCAACCTAAAGACTTATGGCAGTTACATACTGAACAACCTAAATCTATTTTTTTAACCAAAATCAAAATACATCAAAATTTATTTTTATTGATGAGGATTAAGTTTACATAGATTTCGCTTAAATACTCTATATAGGAGATTAAGTGATGAGAGAATATGTGGTTGTATCACCAAATGAAGAAAGCATTGACAGTTTACATGCTGATTTAACTACGACAACAAACAAGCCAAATATCCCAAATAGGATAGTTGAAGTTGCTAATCCTCGAGAACTAAACAATGTTATCACACATTACTATCTTGAAGATCATGAAGCAACAGCATTAGCTAATGACACAAGAGTACAACATATACATCTTAATCCTTTAAGAGAAATGGCAAAGCATTTTACTACTTACGGTAAGATGCTTAATGCCACAGAAACTCCTATAGCATTTAACGGAACACACGGAACATTCACACGCACAGGAGCTAACCCAGATCTATATAATGTAAACTGGGGATTGAGACGTACAGGACTAGCGGCTCCTGAAGCTACTCCGGGTACTACATATACATATGATGAAGATGGTACTGGTGTAGATATCGTTATAATGGATGATGGTGTTCAACCTAATCATCCCGAATTTTTAGACAATACAGGCACAAGCAGAGTTCAACAGATTAACTGGTACACTACTAGTCCTACTCCTAATACTCCAATGCCAACTGGATTTTATAATCTCAGTATACAAGGAGAAGGAGAACACAGTACCCACGTAGCAGGTATAGCAGCAGGAAAGACTTATGGATATGCTAAAGGTGCTAAGATCTATAGCATGAGAATATTTGATAATACTATAAATGGTACTAAGAGTTTTACTAATGATATAGGAACAGCATTTGATCTTATACGTTATTGGCATCTAGCTAAACCAAATGATCCTGCTACTGGTCTCAAGCGCCCAACTATCGTTAATATGAGTTGGGGATTTGCTTGGTACTATAGTGGTAATCCAAATAATACAAACGCCAAGGTTATTAATAATATCAACTATCGAGGCACAGCACACAACTATACTAGCAGAGTAAGTTATCAATCAGCATATGGACAAGTAGGACCCGTACATGGGTTCCGTGTACCTAGCATAGATACACAAGTACAACAGGGTATGGCAGCTGGCATCATCTATGTTGCAGCAGCAGGAAACTATAGCCATAAGGTAGACAAAACTACAGGTACTGATTATAACAACTATTATAAGAGTAATGTTTATGGAGTTAACCCTCCAGGTGTTGCTACATATTATCATAGAGGATCAAGTCCAATGGGAACTGTAAATGTTGCAGCAGCAGATTATTCTCTTGTTTCGGTACAAAATGTCCTTAAAGAACAACTAGCTTCATATAGTGAGAGAGGCCCTGGAGTTGATGTGGTAAGCCCTGGAACTTATATAACTAGTTCAACTAGTTTATTAAGTACCTTTAGTCCGTTCGCATATGATTTTGGAACTAGTGGACAGAATAATAACAAAGCTTGTAAGATAAGCGGAACTAGTATGGCTACTCCTCAAGTAACAGGTATCTGTGCTTTACACCTAGCTCGACATCCAGAAACTACTCCTGTACAGATGCTAGCTTGGGTAACCGCTAACAGCAAGAAGAATGTAGTTAATACTACTACAACCGATAATGATTGGTTGAATAGCCGTGCTCTATTAACACAAGCAAACAACTATCTTTATAATCCATATCACAACGGATTTACTGATTGATAACAATATAGACCTAGTGTTATAATATTAAATGATATTCCGTGTTATAGAAGTCGAGGACGAAAGCTATTGGCACATGATGGCATGGACCCGAGGCTCAGTTTCTGATAGAGAGTTTGGCGAATGGATGGAAAAACACTATCCTAAAATATCTGCTGTGAATAGGTTTAACAGTGGTTCTCCTTATTGGATACTAAAAGGTGACGATCCTAAGGATCAGACATTAATCTTGTTAAAATGGCAGAAAGATTGAAAATATTGCAATAAAATAGCGTTTTGTTATAATACTGTAATCTTCCGAGTATTAAATAAAGCATCAACGAAAGAAAACTTTATGGATGCAATCTCTTTTATCATACCGTGTTATAATGAAGAGAAGTATATAAGAGATTGTATACGCTCGATTAAAAGGGAGGCACAACATCTCCCCAACTACGAAATCATCGTAGTTGATAACAACTGTAGTGATAACACTGTCCTGATCGCTATAGATGAAGCCGTTACTGTAGTTTCAGAACGACAGAAAGGTGTTGTCTTTGCCCGCCAAAAAGGATATAAAACTGCCCAATATGATCTAATAGCAAACATAGATGCTGACTCTAGACTATGTGAAGGCTGGGTTGCTGTAGCATTAAAACATATAGCAGATACTAAGGTAGCAGCAATAACAGGTCCGTTAGTCTATGATGATGTATCGCGTTCACTCGCTATATCAACCAAGATGTACTATTACCTAGCATGGTTTAGCAGCAAGACTATTGGTGTGTTCTTGCAGGGTGGCAACAGCCTAATAAAGAAGTCAGCATTAGATCAAGCCAATGGATACGATACTACTATAGAGTTTTATGGCGAAGATACTATGACTGCTAAGAGGCTTGAACCCTATGGTAAGATCAAGTTCATTATGGATCTAAACTTACATTCAAGTCCAAGACGATTAAAAGATCAAGGTGTGATTAGCACTACTTGGCTCTATATAAAGAACTATCTATCAGTTACATTTAAAAACCAAGCGACTACTAACAGTTATAAGGACTACAGATGAACTCATACAGATCAGTATTCATATCCGACATACATCTTGGAACTAAGATGAGTTCAGCAGATGCGCTACTGGAATTCATGAAGACTTTTGAGTGCGAGAAGATATATCTCGTAGGCGACATTGTCGACTGCTGGTCTATGAGCAAGAAGAAATATTGGATTCAGAGCCATAGCGATGTTATACAGAAACTGCTAAGAAGAGCCCGCAAAGGCACTGAGATTGTTTATATACCTGGAAACCACGACGAACTCATGCGAGAATATTGCGATGCTGAGTTTGGAAACATCATATTAGTTGAAGAAACAATACATGTTGGTGTTGATGGCCGTTTATATCTAGTTACACACGGAGATAAGTTTGATATTGTCATAAGGAATGCTAAGTGGTTAGCACATCTAGGCTCTTGGGCATATGATCTTAGTATTAGTTTAAACGGTCTAGTGAATAGGTTTAGATCATGGTTTAAACTGCCAGTATGGTCTCTGTCATCCTACCTAAAAATGCGTGTCAAGGAATCGGTAAATTTCATAGGCAACTACGAAGAAACTCTCAGCAACTATGTAAAGAATCAAGGACTATCTGGTATAATCTGTGGACACATCCATCATGCCAACATCTGTGATTACGATGATGTACGATACATGAACTGTGGTGATTGGGTAGAATCTTGCACTGCACTAGTAGAACATCATAATGGGACGTTTGAAATAGTGAGGTATAGTAACAGGGAGTGACGGCATGTTGGATATATTACAAACAACTGTTTGGTATTTTGGAATCGGATTGCTATTATCTTGTGTAGTTATCCTCATTGATGAACAGATTAGGACGAGGATTAAAGAGCATAAAGATGAAAAAGATATTAATAATCACTGATAACCTGCAGGATCAGATCAATGGCGTGGTCACGACCTACAAGAATATTGAGCATCATGCGCTATTGGATGGTTATCATGTTGATTATCTTGACCCCGGGCGGTTCCGCTATGTTGATTGCCCTAAGTATAACCAAGTCAAACTTTCCTGGCCATATAAGATGGGCCAAAAGATCAAGGAGATTGCTCCGGATCATATACACATCGCCACAGAAGGTCCTTTGGGTCTGTTTGCTAGAATTTATCTTACAAAACTTGGCATTAGGTACAATACTGCTTACCATACTCGCTTTCCTGAAGGTTTGAAAAAGATAATGAATTTGCCAGAAAACATCAGTTGGTCTTACCTTCGCTGGTTCCATAAACACTGTGGAAAGATACTAGTTCCTACTGAAAGCATCAAACGTGAATTACGAGATAAAGGATTCACTAACGAGATCGTTTCATGGACTAGGGGAGTAGATCGAAGCATTTTCATGCCGCAAGTAGATAAGAAAGTCAATGTTGAACAACCGCTATTAGTTTGCGTCAGCAGAGTAAGCAAGGAAAAGAGCCTAGAACTGTTCTTTGAGATGCAGTATCCTGGGGCGAGAAAGATAATGGTAGGCGACGGACCTATGCTGGAAGAATATAAGGAAAGATACACTGACGTCCATTTTGTGGGATTCAAGACAGGCCAAGAATTGGTCAAATATTATGCTAATGCAGACGTGTTTGTGTTTCCCAGCAGTTGGGAGACTTTTGGTATAGTTATGATAGAAGCAATGGCTTGTGGCACACCAGTTGCTGCTTTTCCTACGACCGGTCCTATAGATATCATCGATCAAGGGATCACGGGATATATGGATAATGATCTAGCGACTGCGGTTAAACATTGTTTGGCATTAGATAGGACGCAAGTCGAATCATATAGCCAAAAATGGGATTGGAAGAATGCTTGGGAGATCTTCCGTGATAATCTCGTTGATACTAAAAACGTGAGTTAATAATGACAAAACATCTATCATTAATACTTTCGATAGTATTACACATATTAGTCATAGTGCCATTCGTGTTTGGAGCGACACCTCCAGAACGACAGATTGTATATGCTATCAATATTGGTATAGCACCTGCTGAAGGTGACACGCTAGATGAGGATATGACTGAAGAGAGCGCAGCACAAGAAGCAGTAGCAGCAGTTAAAGAACAAGCAGATACTCCTGATCCCGTAGATCCTATAGAAGCCGTCCATACTGTAGACGAAACAGCAGAGGCTATGGAAGCCAAGAAGGAAGAAGACAAGAAAGAAGAACAGCAGAAGTCTGAAGTGGATCAGAAGGAACAGGCCGCAGCAGACGATGCATTCAAGAAGCATATGGGTGTTGAGAATGGTGTTAAAGAAAACGCTAGTATGACTTCAGCAGAGTATGCTTCATTAGTAAAGAAAGAGATAGAGAAGAAGCGCAAACGTCCAGACAAGGCTATGTTTGGTGTTGTCAATGTAGCGTTCTGTATCAATAAAGAAGGTAAGGCTGAAAGCATCAGTATAGTTAAATCTACTAAGCATGAATTAGAACCAACTGCTCGCATGATAATAGCCGCTATTGAAGTACCACCTCCACCAGGTGGATCATTTGCAGGAACTATAGCGATCAAGTTTGAATAACTTGACTAGTCTCCTAAAGAATGTATAATACAAACAATAGGAGATAGAGATGCCCAAGTTTTATATGATGATAGGAGTGCCAGGTGCCGGTAAGAGCACTTGGATCAAGCAACATCAACACGGTGCTTTAGTCATAAGCAGCGACGATATTATCGAGAAGCAGGCATCAGAGAAGGGCACATCATATAACAGTGAGTTCGCTGGTATGATCAAGATCGCTACTGCCCAAGTGAAGCAAGAGATGAAGACAGCGTTTGAAGCAGGTCAGGATGTCATCCTAGATCAGACCAATATCACCCGCAAGAGCCGCGAAGGTAAACTACAGATGGTGCCCAAAGACTACGAGAAGATCGCAGTGTTCTTCCCCACGCCACATCCTGATGTACATGACAAGCGTCTAGCAAGCCGCCCAGGCAAGAGCATTCCGGATCATATCTTACAAGGTATGATCGATATGCTAGAACCTCCTACCAAGAGCGAAGGCTTTACTCAGATCATAACCGCTTGACAACCCACTAATATCTGCTATAATATACAAATAAGCAGGAGTTTAAGATGAACTATGATTTCCCTATAATAAAGCATTTGGACGATGTACGTCCTGCAATCGCGGGGCGTGATGAGTTCATCATCGCTGAGCGTGATTGGGGTTATGTAGTTAACTACATGGTCGCAATGAACGATACCTTTCCTCAGGTATCAGACGATCAGTATTGGTGTACTGGATGCCAAAAGCCAATCTCAGAGACTGAGGGCTGTGGCTCACAGCGTTGCCCCGAAGCAGTGAACTTGGCTGCTATACGTCGCGAGTGCCGCGGACTGCTGTTCCACAAGGATGGCACCATAATGGCTCGTCGCTTGCACAAGTTCTTCAACATCAACGAGCGCGATGAGACACAGTTTTACGAGATAGACTTTACTCGTCCTCACGTAATCCTTGAGAAGCTTGATGGATCTATGATCACTCCAGTTGCTACCGAAGCCGGTCTCCGTTGGGGTACTAAGATGGGTATCACTGATGTTAGCATGGGTGCAGAGCTGTTTGTTGCCCGACATCCGGATTATGCTCGATTTGCAGTCTATGCTGCATCATTGGGACTAACTCCTATCTTTGAATGGTGCAGCCGTAAGCAGCGTATTGTAATCGACTATCCTGAGGATCGTCTTGTGCTCCTAGCACTGCGTAATACTGTGTCAGGTGAGTATACTTCTTATGACAAGCTAGTAGCATTGGCTCACTACTTCAATATTGATGTCGTAAAGACTTACGTGGGTAACCCGATGTCAATGGCTCATCTAATGGAAGAGACTAAGGACTCTGAAGGTATTGAAGGTTATATCATCCGCTTTGACGATGGGCACATGCTCAAGATCAAGGGCGAGTGGTATCTGCGCATCCACAAGACTAAGGATAACTTAACGCATGAAAAGAATGTTATCGATCTTCTTGTAAACGAGAAGATGGATGATGCCAAGGCATTCATGATGGCTGAGGATCGTGAGCGTATAGAAGCGTTCGAAACTGAGTTCTGGGAAGGCGTTGCTAGTTCTGTTGACAAGTATGACAAGTATTGGTTGATGGTGCAAAATGCAGAACTAGATCGCAAGACTTATGCAGTAAATTGGATGCCTACTATCAAGGATCAAGATCCGTTTGCTCCCCAGTTGATCTTTGGTAAGTTTGACGGTAAGGACACTCGTTCTATGATTCTTGATGCTATTAAGAAGAATACTAGCACACAGACTAGGATTGATAGTGTGCGTAATCTCTGGGAAGGCGCCCGTTGGAACTATCATTTCGATGGGGATGCTTAATGACCTGTAGATACAGTACTAACTGGATGGGTCCTATTAGTCTGCTGTGGACTAGAAAGAATGGAGAGCATTGGGCGACTGGTCGCATTGACATACGTGGAAACACAGAATCCGCCTATGGAGATGAGATCAGTCTGCCTATGATGCTTGCTGAAGATTGGAACAGATTTAGTGAATGGCTCAACAGTTATTCTACCCAAAAGCCGGTAGCACTTGACACGATCTTAAAAGACTACTATAATGACGGATATAAAGAGATAACATGGTGGAGAGACAAGTGAACGATCTCGATCGCACTGCGGAGCTAGAAGCAGAAGTTGCACGCCTACAGGACATCGTGACTAGGATGGCACGAATCTATAAACATCTAAATTCTGAGAAATATCCCGGAGTATATTTTATACATGGATCTCTTGGATCATATGATGAAAATGGCATGCCAGAGAAGCTACTAGTAGTG
>Ga0208741_10000421_pt1 | contig 20760 bp, 17 predicted proteins | sample CryBogCBE03Jun09_FD_184576 | JGI IMG/M metagenome (GOLD analysis project Ga0208741, IMG submission 184576) | Freshwater microbial communities from Crystal Bog, Wisconsin, USA - CBE03Jun09 (SPAdes) | ecosystem: Environmental > Aquatic > Freshwater > Lake | place: Crystal Bog, Wisconsin, USA...
GTCATCAAGTAATTAGATTACTTGATCAAGAAGATGAAAAAAGTGATCAATAAATCGAATTACTTCATCAAGAAAATGAAAAACTTCATCAAAAAATTCAATTAAGTGATGAAGTTTTTCGAATACTTGATGAAGAAAATACCTGTTTTACTCAACATCAGTCCTAAAAGGAGAGGCAGGCAAGCCCTCTTGGTTAAATAAATTTCCATTTGGAACACTTGTAAACCCATACCTGACAGCCAACGGAAAAGAGATAGCCGGATTGGATACAATTACTTTATTACCACTGATAACGGCCGTTGCAGGAACAAACTTTTTATCTGGTCCACAGATAAAAAAGCCGGTTAACTCGCCACCATCTTTGGTCACTAATCCTTTGCCGGTATGTGTGAAAGAGAGTTCCACATCAGTTCCTCTCACTACATAATTCTCAAAAAGAGGTCCTGAGTACTCAATCTTTTCTTTATACGCCAATGCCCTTGCAGCCAATGCAAGCCTTTCGCCAACAGGTTGCTTGTGGTTAGGGTGAATGTCTGTAGAGTCGCCACAATCAGTAGTAACCACCATTGCTACATTAGGAACTTTGTTTAATGTAAGTAACTGCGCTTCCCTTATCATTGGGTCGGCGCTTTTAAAAGGAGCTATCTGAACGTAGAGAAAAGGAAAATCGCCCTCATTCCAGTGCTGCCTCCAATCTGTAATCATGGTAGGGAAAAGGGTTTGGTATTGTTTTCCGCGACCACCATTGCTTTCTCCTTGATACCAGATTACACCTTTAATTGCATACGGAATCAGCGGATTAATCATGGCATTATACAACCCTCCAGAACCACCTATTGGATTACGTGGAGGAGCAGGTTTGGGCGGAAAAGGTTTGTGGGCAGCCAATGCCACAAGGGTATCAGCCGCATATTTAGCTATTATGGCTGGCAAATCTTTCTTGTATTTTGCCATTGCATCGGGATATTCCATTCTGGCTTTGTCATATTGTTCAGCCAATACTTTCAACTCAGGGTTAGCTTCCAACGCCGCTCTTGTTGTCCAGTTTTCAGCAGGCGTACCACCAACGGAAGAGAATAACATTCCAACAGGTACTTGATATTTTTTATACAATTCGCGGGCAAAGAAGAAACCAACAGCACTAAATTCTTTTACGGAAGCCGTATCGCAAACAACCCATTTGGAATTTACATCTGTAAACATTGTATCTGCCAAATTGGTTTTTATGAAGTAATTGTGAGGTACAAAGTATTGACGGATTGCAGGGTAATTAGCTGAAGCTGCTTCAGCAATCCAGTTAACGATTGGTTTTTGTCCATTACGCAAACCAAGTTGACGTTCCATATTGCTTTGTCCGCTACAAACCCAGACTTCACCCACTAAAATGTTCTGGATGGTGATGGTATTTTCGCCAGAGATAGTCATTTTGAAAGGGCCTCCCGCTTTTAATGGTTTCAATTTTAGCATCCATTTGCCGTCCTTAGCAATGGTGGTTACTTTCTGACCATTAAATTCGACAGTCACTTTCTCACTGTCATTGGCAGTACCCCAAATAGGCACGGCAACACCGCGTTGCAAAACCATATTGTCGGAGAATAAGCTGTTAGGCTTCACGGTAGCAAAACTTTTTGCAAACATCATTACAAGCAAACCAAGTACAAGACTTTTTTTCATATCGTTTTATTTTTCTTTCTTATTACAAGCAATTATACTCTAAAAAAAAGCATTGGTTTAATCGGTAAATAGAGGTAGGTAAAGAATTTGTAAAAGAACTGTAATTGTGATGATTAAACTATGCTTTGTGATGCAAAATATAGTTTTATTGGGGCAGAATAAGGATTAACTGTTTAATGTAAAAATCAGGGAAAATAATAAACAGGATATTCCGTGTAATAAAGACTACACTTGCATTAAAAGCTATATGAAATGTATCCAGTTTGATGTTACAAAAGATCCGAGCAATTTACCTGCGGATGCATTCGGAATCAGGATAGCTTACCTGTTAAGTGATTACATGAACCTGATTGGTAACAGCACTTTTCTTATGACATTGGAGGCCATATTAAAAACCTTTTCTCTTGCACAAAGATTGAAAATCCTCTACAATTTCCCCTACTGCGAACCCGAATTTAAATTGATTGCCGAGAACTATTTTGATTTTCAAAAGCAAATGAGGGCCTTGAAACATCCAACCAATGCTGTATTTCTTGCAGGGCGCAAATTGGAAAAAACAGTAGAGGATATTATTCAGGGCTGGCTAGATAATTTTAGAGTGAATTTAAACAAGGATGGATTCATTGGTTTGCTAGAGTTGGCCGATTACATCAGTTTTGGTCTTCACCACGCAGATAGTTTGCCTGGAAAGTCGTCAAGGGGGCATTTATGTACTCAAGAAGTCATAAATAATCAACAGCCAGATGGTGCTGTCAACAACTCTATCTGGATGCAGTCGGGTCTTTTTTATCAAGCAGATTTCTTCGAAACGATGGTGGCCACTTCCGTTGACATGATAGAAGATGATATGCCCTACTTTATAAAAGCCTTTGAATTTCCCAATCTAAATATTTTGAATACGATAGAGTTAAAGTCGATAAAAGCGCAGTTTGCCACGGAGCTGCAGCCTTTTAAAGCGATGATGGACGAATGGGCGGTACAATGCTATAAATCGGGCGGCAAAGATTATTTTATTGAAAAAATAGTCCCTTCGTTTGCCCATATACAGGAGACGCTAGATAATAACCCAATCCTACATCACCTCTCCAGTATCAAAGAAGGTAAGGTAACTGTTAGTGTTTACTTCGGTGAGGTGTCGCCTTTGATTCATTGGAGTTTTTATTACTCACACAATCTGCTTTCGGATATAGAATACAATTTGCTTGTTAATAATTACAACGATTTGCCCAATCATACTATTCCAATCCTGCTATTTCTGCCAACGATGGATGGCCTTACTTTGGGAGAGAAAGAAGAAGAGACTGCAGAAGAGGAAGTGCCGGACACCATCCAGGCAGTTAGAAAATTCATAAACATAGATTAATCAATCATACTTAAAATGAGAAAATGAGAAAAGAAGCGTACCAGTATTTTTCTGTTAAGGTACAACAGATAGCTGCGAGGCTAGAGTTTGAAACACTCACCGATATGTGTCGGTTTAACGATGCAAATCATATAGACAATGTCTTTATTCTTCACGAAGACAACCCTTCCGATGATTGTTTTGCGGTGTACCACAATGCCTGTTTACTGCTGCACAAAACAGAAGGATTCAAGACATTGGAAAACTTTGTTTCTGCTCAGGACAAAGGATATCCCAATGCCACCCTTTACTACGATTCCATTGCCTTGGGATATTCCAAATATGAGGATTATCTAATGGTAAAAGAATCGGGCATCAGCGATCTGGCAACCTTCGAAACCATGAAAAAGAAGGGTTTCCTCACTGGCTTTATTGCCTTTCAGGAATTAGAGAAAACCGATCCAAAGCTTTTCGACATCACTACCCCTGTAAACAATGCCTTTGATTTGTACACTTTTGCCAAGCAGCACAATTTTGAAGACTGTTCTAAATTGCTGGAGGGACTAGCCAAAGGATTCTCCGACAGTAACTTGTTTGCAGCTGCCAAAGAACTAGGATTCCCTACACATGCCGACTTTATAGATGGTGGGAAGAGGGGTTTCAGAACCTATACCGACTTGAAACTTGCCAATGAGTTGGGCATCAGGGATGGGCAGGACTTATTGAAATTCAACGACCTTGAATTTGTGAAGCAAGGCGACATCACCCACGACCAACGGGTTGTACTAATTGTATTGTCTAAGATTGAGCAAGGCAAAAAGATTTCGCTTAATAAACTAAATGCCATATTGGAAAGCAATATCGAGGAATATCGATACGAAGACACAATGCAACTCCCAAAATGGTTCACCAAATCCATGCATAGTGTTGGCGCTTTGTCTGATTTTCTTGAAAAGAGTGTATCTGTAAAGCGATATGGCACTTACTATGCAGATGGTGAGTTTTTTGAAATCAACAAGATGCAGGATCGGTCTGTTGTGTTGGATGCTAGTAATGTTGCGCATAATAGTAGTGGGCGAACGGATAAAAAAGTATATGCACAGAATCTTGTTTTGATGATAGACTTTTTGAGAGAAAAAGGATTTAGTGACATCACAGTCATTGCTGATGCCTCACTCAGGCATAAGGTTGAGGATAATCATATATTGGAAAAGGTTAAAAAGATGTGTACTTACCTCGAATCGCCAAGGGAAACAACTGCGGATGTTTTTATTTTACAATATATTAAAATGAATCACTGTTTGATGGTAAGTAATGACAACTTCAGGGAATGGAAGATTCAAGATCCTTGGGCGGCAGAGAATGTAGATTTCTATCGGTTGTCCTTCATCATCAAAGGCAACGAGGTATTAATGCCTGATTTGAAATAGGAGTTCAAGAATGACGAAAGCCCTGAAGTACGAGTTTAAAGGGCTTTCTTTTTATTGCCTACTTTCTGAATATCTAAAGGCTTCTATAGCCTGAGTTGGGTATTGCAAAAACACTAATGGGAATGGGACTTAAATTTACTTTAGTAGCTGTATATACTATTCTTTCACCTTTTCTCCCTAAACTCTCATAGGATAAAACCAATCCTGTTACATCCTTAAAAAGATACTCAAACTCCTTCACAGAAGGAATAATTGATGTGGCATAATAAATTGTGTAAATACTGCTATCTCTTAGGTGGATAAAAGCTTTTGTGCAGTCGTAGCCGAGTATTGTTTTGTGTTCTTCCGTAGTTTCAACCCTGGTATTTTCAAACTGTTTGTTCTCAGATAGCCACTTGTCGTTATCTAATTTTGTAATGAATTTATTACTACCAAACTCTCTTAAAATGGTTGCTCCCCCAGAAGTTTTATCGTAGATGACGCTCTGATTAAAGGCTGGACTCACTAAGTTCACCCTGCTTTCATTCCCTTTAATATAAACCGTTTTGCTACTTGCTTTCAAGGCTTCCTTCATTTTTATACTGGCGCTGTCGGCAGCAACGATGCTGTAAGTGATGGTACACTCTGCAATAATTCGTTGTTGTGCAGACATTTTAAAAGCAAGTAATAGTGATAAGAATAAAATAGATGCACTTTTCATTTTGTTGCTTAATAATGCTTAAAAGTAAATATAATGTTTCAGATAGATAGTTGAAAAAAGAAAAAGCAGCAAAAAGGGTTTACTTAGTGCTGCTTTTGTCCTTAGTGCCTTTGTGGCAATTTATTATTTACTTGTTTTATTTTTCATACTCTCCACCTTTTTCTGCGTTTCCATTACTTGCGCATAACGTTCCTGCCATTTACTTTTAGTTTTAGGTTTGGAACGGGTATCTTTCATCTTCTCTAAAATTTTATCATGATCAATAATATAAGTTTGAATCACGAACTGTAACAGCAGCGTAATGGTGTTGGAAACAGTATAATACCAAGTAAGTGCCGATGGTAAACGATTAAAGAAGAACAGCATCATGAAAGGGAAGATGTACGGCATATACTTCATTGCCGGATTATCTTGTGTAGGCGTGTTGCCCATATTGTACATAGAAATCGCAAAACTTGTTAATACCGCTGTAATGGTAAATAAGCTGATGTGGTCTCCAAATCCCATTGGGATAGAGAAAGGCAATTGTGCAATTACATCATAAGAAGACAAGTCATGGCTCCACAAGAACGATTGTCCTCTCAGGGATATGTTCGAATTAAAGAAACTATACAAAGCGAAGAAGATGGGAATCTGCAACAAAGCCGGGATACAACCACCTAAAGGATTGACGCCTGCCTCTCTAAACAGTTTCATCTGATCCATCGCAAAAGCCTGTTGGTCTTCGCCATGTTTCTTTTTCAGAATGTCTAGTTCTGGTCTCAATACCTTCATCTTAGCGCCACTCAGGTAACTGCCATACATCAGCGGAGCAGTAAACAAACGAATAAATAATGTAAGTAACAAGATTGCCCAGCCAAAGTTGCCTATCAACATAGTGAAGAAACCAAAAACTGGCATAATCACATATTTATTTACAGGGCGTACAAACGAATAAACATCTCTTCCTAGGTTGATAATGTTATCCATCCCATTCTCTTGTTTCTTTAATATAGAATAATCATTTGGTCCATAATACAATTGAAGTGGGATGGTAGTAGATGCAGTAACAGGTACTTTTAGTTGCAATTGCGTTTCTACGGTGGCCAAGGTATGGGTAGAATCTTTTTCTCCACTTCTTTCCCATTTCACGGTACCACTTGCAAAGCTGTTTTTAGCTATTAATGTCGTGTTAAAGAACTGCTGAACGACGCCCACCCATTGTGTAGGCTTCTCAAAAGTATGTTCTTTGTGGGAGGAGATATAATCGAATTGATTGTCCTCACTAAAACAGATGTTACTCATTTGTTTCTCATACAAATTTGATTTCTCATTCTGAGTTGTTTGCCAGTTCCAGTCAAAATTCAGGTTACCATTACTCAACAGTTTGTCTGCGCCATTCATGTTGATGTTCCAATCAATTGCATAACTGTTTGGCTTCACAACGTATTGGTGAGTAAGACTTTGTCCGTTTTTGGCAGCGATGGTAAAACTTATCTTTTGGGTATTATCGCTGGCTTTTTCAATAACAGGCGTTGGGAAATAAAGGTTGTTTACCGAATTGGAACTGTTATTCCCTGTATTAATCTGATAACTAATTTTATCACTTGCATTACCACCAAGTAAAACAGGTTTGCCGTTGAAACTAGATTTGTAGTTTTTCAGTTCAACTGATTTAACTGCACCACCTTTATTGCTAAAAGTTACTTTTATCACTTCATTTTCCAGGGTTGTCAGTTCTTCCTTACCCAAAGCAGCAGTAGTAAAATCTCCAGCGGCACTCAGTTTATCCAAAGTGTCTCTTTTTAGAAACTCTTTGTTCAAGGCACTTGTGTCCTTTAATTTCATCTGTGCCTGAATTACACTCTGAATAGAGTCTTTATCATGTTTTTCCTTGGCTTGGATGGCTGCGTTTTGTTGATTGCTGAAATAGAAGTAGGCAAAAAATAAAACTGCCAGCAATACCATTCCAACCACTGTGTTCTTGTCCGTCTGCATATATTTTTCTAAATAAGCCGCAAATGTAGGGGTTACTCTTTAGTTATGAGTTATGAGATGTGAGTTATGATATAATGTGGACTTTGGAAATTTAATCCGTATTTTGTTTTTGTTTGTAAATTAAGAACTTATAATTCATAACTCACAACTGATTAAAGTCTTGAAAAAGGAGATATTACTCACCCAAGATGGTAGCTACACAGTTGCTATTCCTGAAATGAATGTTACTTACCATAGCATTCGGGGTGCCTTGCAGGAAAGCATACATATTTATATACAGTCAGGGTTGCAATATGCTTTGCCCAAAGTTGCCATAGAAACCATTTCTGTCTTCGAGATGGGCTTTGGTACCGGACTTAATGCCTTGCTTACGATGCAAGAAGCTACCAGATTAAAGCGAAGAATCAGTTATTATGCGGTAGAATTATTTCCACTTACAATTGAAGAAGCAAAAGCACTAAAGCAAGACGATCAATTAGGCACAGGTAACCTTGCTATGCAATTACACGAAGCTCCTTGGGAAGAAGAAGTGATGATAAACGAATATTTTACTCTATATAAAACGAATCAGTCGCTACTAGACCTATCTCTAAATATCCAGTTCGATGTTGTTTATTTCGATGCCTTTGCCCCAAATGATCAGCCCGAATTATGGACTGAAGCTGTGTTCGCCAATCTATACAACAACTTAAACAACAATGGCGTCCTCGTTACATATTCTTGTAAGGGAACGGTACGTCGGACAATGCAGGCAGTAGGATTTATTGTCAACAAAATACCTGGTCCAATTGGAAAAGCAGAAATTGTTCGTGCCATAAAACCCTAGTTTTCAACCATTTATGGTGCTGTTAAACTTCAAATTGATTTTTTAAAACTTAAATTAATGCCTTGAAATACATCCTTTTTATCCCCCATTTTTTGTCAATAAAATACCTACTCTTATATTTACCACCTCATGAGTAAACCTGTTTTACATACCGTACTATCTCCCAAATTGTTGCAGTTATACGACTGCGATAACTCCATCGTAGTTATTATCGATGTTTTTAGAGCCACATCCACCATTGCCACGGCTTTATATAATGGGGCTTCGCGAATAATTCCCGTGGATACCGTAGAAAAATGTATCTCTATCGGGGCTCAAACAAAAGGAATAACAGCAGGAGAAAGGGATGGTAAAGTGATACCGGGCTTGCAATATGGCAATTCGCCAGCGGAATACCCAGCCAGTTTCATTAAAGGAAAAACATTGGTATTAACCACCACCAACGGTACCAAATTGTTGCACATGGCTTTGAATGCGGGTGCATCGAAAGTTGTTACAGGTTCGTTTCCTAATCTGTCGGCTGTGTGTGACTTTTTGATTGCAGAAAAGAAAAATGTTTTGTTGGGATGTTCGGGTTGGAAGGATAAATTCAATCTGGAAGATACCCTTTTTGCGGGGGCAGTTATTGATAGAATTAAAGAACACTTTACTATCCATTGCGATAGTAGTTTGATGGCTGAGGAGATGTACCTGAAACATAAAGATGATATGCTTGGATTTATCAGAAAGCTTACACATTGGCATCGGCTGGAGAAGTTTGGCTTGGAAAAAGATCTGGAATATTGTGTCACGCCAGACGTTGCCAATATCTTGCCCCTCTATAAAAATGGCGATTTGATAGTTGGCTGATAGGGTATATACCTTGCTAAATCCCTATAAAAGTACCCATAGTAAATTACGAATTTTATTTAGCATTAATAAAATTGTAACTAGTCTATTAATCATTCAGTCTATAAAATGGTTCATTAGGTTAAGTCAATTGCTGCCTCTGTTATTATTTTTACCAAGTCTGTTCTGCAGCAAGTTCTTTGCTGCGCAGAATAACATTGATGCTAATGAAAAAGATTTACTTGCTATTGCTCGTTTGTATCCTCGCAAATGGTTGCTTATATGCCCAAAAGCTCAATATTTATGTTTCTCCCACTGGTGCCAACACCGGTTCGGGTGCTAGCACAGCCAATCCGGTCTCACTGACTAGGGCAAGAACGATTGCCAAAACTACGGCTAACAAGTTAAAACCTTGTGACGTCTGGTTGATGGATGGCGTTTATTCCTATCTGGCATTGGATACAACGGATAGTAGAACAGCAACTGCCCCACTCACCTATCATTCACTCAATCGATTGAAAGCCTCATTTCAGCCTGTCACTGCCATCAATCCTTCCGATTTGTTGCCAATTCCAGATTCAATCAAGAGTCGGATTATTGATACGATGGCAAAGACAAAAGTGATGCAGGTAGATTTGTCTAAGTACAAATTGAGCAATATGTCTGTTTGGCCCAATCAGTTTGGATATCCGGTAAATGTGACTGCAACAACTAGTTCGCGTCAAAACTGGCCATTACTTTATCAGAATACAACGCCGCTGCCAATGGCACAATATCCAAAAAGTGACTCTGTGATGCGGATGAAGATGGTGTTGAATAATGGGGGAACGGGAGTAGGAGGCTCGGCAGGGATTTTTAAATATCGGGATGGCCGATGTCAATATTGGGGACAAGCCCTGAAAGAAGGATTATGGCTAAGGGGATGTTGGCGTGTGCCTTGGCAAATGGATTTTGTAAAGACAGATTCTATCAATCTGATAGATTCTATTGTGTACCAGAGTGTGGGTGTGCAAGGAGGAATAGGGAATAAATATACACGCCCAGCGGGGAATGGGCAAGAGCCGTATGTGGCTGTAAACCTGATTGAAGAAATATCTCTTCCCGGCGAATGGGCTATTGATTTCAATACCAAAATGCTTTATGTCTACCCCCCAGATACTGGAATCCTCAACATCAGCAGCGTAAGTGCTACGCCAACAATCAGTCTCAGTAAACTAAATTACATCAATTTAGAAGGAATTTCATTGGATGGAGGCTCTGGTATTGGTGTTAAATTGAGTGGTTGCAGCAATGTGACTATTGCAGGAATGGACATAAAACACGTGTCAAGTTATGGGGTTTTGATTGCTGATGGAAGCAATTGTACCATCCGGAGTAATGATATTCATGAGGTTGGTGAAGGCGGTGTTTATGTAATCAGCAGTACTTTTAATGCAGATCAGTTGGTGATGAAAGCCTGTAACCATAAAATTATTAATAACCATATCTACAATTATGCACAAGATGTTTTTTTGTATGCTGCCGCAATAGATACCCGCAACGCCATCGGTTGTTATGCTGCCTATAACAATATACATGGCTGTAAGCATGTGGGTGTTTTGTTTGGTGGAAATAATAATGTTTATGAATATAATGATGTCAGCAATGTTGTAACAACCTACAACGATATGGGGGCATTTTATACTTCAGAAACAACGACTAAGCGTGGAAATAAAATTCAACGGAACTATATACATGCGATGAATTATTGTGGTTCGGCATTGTATGCGGATAACAATTCGCAGGGGAATATTTTCAATGGAAATATTGCAGCCAATTGCTTTTTTGGGGTTCAGAATAATTTTGGACTGTTCAATAACTTCAATAACAATATCTATTTTGATAATTACAAATACCAGTGTAGCTATGCAATTGCAATGACAGACACGGTCTCTACTAGTACTGCCTACACTAGGGTAAAAAGTGTTGATAGTGCAAGTGCTCTTTATAAAGCCGCCTATCCAGAGTTAAAAGATTATTTCGATACAGTAAATAAAACATATACCTCAGCTGTTTGGCCACAAATAAATGGGAATGTTTTTATTGGAACGTCTGTTAATTTGGGCAGATGCATTAGTCCATTCTTAGATAAAAGTTTATTCCTCACAAGTGGAAAGACGTATACAACCTATGCCCAAACTGGTATTCCTTTTACGCAGTATGGGCTGATATGTAATAATAATTTCTTTGCTAAAACAACTTCATTCAAAGGAGTAAGCAATAATTTGTTGGATAGTATCAAATCGACCGGCGTTTTTTCAAAAACAACTGTAACTGATTGGCATATAGGTAGGATTGGACTCTACAAAGATTCAATATATCGTTCAGATATTTCTCAGACTCAAACAAAGGGAGTGGCACCGTCTTTTAGTATGAAGGTAACCAGTCTTCATTCGTTTACGCTGCCTGACACACTCACGGTTACTGCAACAATAAAAAATCCCAATATCAACAAATGCTATTCGAGTGTACTATTGTATGATTCTGGTGTTGCTAAGCCAAATATTCCGTTTACACTCACCAAATCAACGTTTGATTCTATAGTAGTGACAGCCAAATTGATCAATCCATCAATTGGCAATCATTCCCTGAGCGTTCATTTGTTGGATAGTACCCGTTGGGATTTTGTATCGGATACAACGAACCTGTACATCCAAGGGGCATTACCGGTAAAGCTTCTGAACTTCAAAGCAACTGCTGAGGGATGCAATACTGCTCTCACTTGGAGTGTGGCAGATGAAAAGGGAGTAGTTGGGTATGAGGTGGAACAGGAAGATGGGGCTGGGATTTTCAAGCAAGTTGAAAACATTTTGCCACACAATAAAGAAGCAATAGAAAACTACAAAGTAACTATTGCACAAAATTTAGCTGTAGACAACTACCGGTTGCACATCAACACAAATGCAAAAAGTTGGTATTCTACTGTAGCGTCAGTGAGAATAACTTGTTTGGATAAGGAAATGATATCAGTCTTGCCTAACCCTCTTAATGCAGGAAGTGCGAGTTGTGTCAAGTTGAAATATTTCTATAATGGGAATAGTACCTCATCTATGCTTATGGTGTACGATGCCACTGGGAAATTGGTTTCTAAGCAAGTTGTGTTCATTCAAAAAGGAATAAATAACTATTTGCTTCCAGTTATATCTTTAAAAAAAGGACTGTATTTTATCAGGCTTTCTCATTCAGGCATATCTGTCAGATTGTGTCTGATGTAGGCTCTTATTAAAAAACATAGACCTTATTATTGAGGTCTATGTTTAATTATAAATTGATTAAGAAATGGCATAAAAAAAATGCAGCCATTACCAATAAGTAAAGCTGCATCTTAATTTTAATTCTAACTACTTTTAACTTTTATTTCTTAGAGTACATTACTTCTTTTACAAGCTTAACCGTTCTTTCTACATCCGGTATCGCTAGGGCAGTAAGATTAGCCGCATAGTGCATTGGGGCATCCGCACTACAGATACGACGGATAGGTGCATCCAAGTAATCGAAGCCTTCCTTTTGTATACGGTAAGTAATCTCTGAACTAACAGAGGCAAATGGCCATTGTTCTTCTACAATCACCAAACGATTTGTTTTTTTAACGCTTTCCAGGATTGTCTCCCAATCTAACGGGCGAATGGTACGAAGATCAATCACCTCTGCACTCACACCTTCTTTTTCCAACTCAGCAGCAGCACCCAAAGCAACTTTCATCATCTTATTGTAAGAAACGATAGTTACATCCCTACCTGCTCTTTTTACATCTGCTTTACCAAGTGGAATATAATATTCTTCTTCAGGAACTTCGCATTTATCACCATACATCACCTCGCTCTCAAAGAATACAATAGGATCTTCTTCGTAACGGATACATTGTTTCAACAGTCCTTTTGCATCGTAGCCATTAGAAGGAGATACCACTTTCAAACCTGGAATATTTGCGTACAAACTATCAAAAGCCGTGGAGTGTTGTGCCCCCAACTGACCAGCACTACCATTAGGTCCACGGAAAACAATAGGGCAACCTATCTGTCCGCCACTCATTGCGAGCATTTTGGAAGCCGTATTTAAAATTTGATCCAAAGGCAATACCGCAAAGTTCCAGGTCATAAACTCAACCAATGGACGTAAGCCATTTTGTGCAGCACCAACAGCTATAGCAGCAAAACCAAGTTCTGCAATTGGGGTATCTATCACACGTTTAGCACCAAATTCAGCCAACATTCCCTGACTTACTTTATAGGCACCATTGTACTCTGCCACTTCTTCTCCCATCAAAAAAACCCTCTCATCTCTTCTCATTTCTTCCGACATTGCTTCTCGCAATGCTTCCCTAAACGGTATTGAACGCATATATGAATGATTTAAAAATTAGAGCGCAAAAATATAGGTTTATAAACGTAAAACATCAATGTCGTAAAATTGAAGTTTACAACATTGATGTTTTATGAGTATTCCTTTCAAATTTCAACTACTTTGCTGATAAAGCAGTAGTTATCCTCTTCCTGTTTCTGTTATCATAGCAGAGAATCCATCGTTGAAATTAGTCGATTGTAATAAGTCTTCCAGAGAAATGTGCATTCTGTAGCGCCAGTAGTTCTTAGGATTAGCTGGTACATTAATGCGCTCATCGTTGGGGTTTTGCCTGCGTATCTTATCATCAATACCTAATATGTCTTGCAACTGAAATACACTCCACATAGCTGGTGAGTATAGATGTTGCAATACAATGGCTTTATTAATCCAGGCATCGCAATAGTAAGGAGCATTGCCCCATTGTCCCAACTCGTGATTGAAAAAACGTTGAATACGAGACTTATCTTCTTCCCACCAACCACGGATGGTACTCATGTCGTGGGTAGACGGGGTAACGACGCTTAGGTAAGGTGCATCGTTGGGATGGAAGAATACCTTTGAGTTATCTTTCGGCATCCGTTGAATTTCCAAACTCAATATGCCCAATTGCTTCATCACATCCGGCACACAATCTGGTACAAGCCCGAGGTCTTCGCCACAAACCAGCATATTAGTTACACGCTTCAAGGCTGGCAACTTTTGCATGGCCTCCTGACGCCAGAAGTTGTCTTGCCTGCGGAAGAAATAGTTCACATACAACTCATCCAACTGTCTTCTGGTATGTTCATCGAGGTATCTGAAAGAGAGGGTACTATCAATTCCAAATCTAAAATGAAATTGCTCGCCATTGCTTCCTTCAACTTCAAAAAGAATAACATTACTGATTAAATCGAATAATCCATATTTGATTTTATTGGTAAAATTGTCGGCATTCCACTTTGCCAGATGCTTTTCAACCTTACGCTGTGTGTTCACTTCGTCCTTTAATGTGTAGGTGCCATTGCCATTATTATGAAGGAATGTCTTTTTCACATAATCATTGTCATACCCAAACTTTTCCCACAATACATTATCCGTAATGAAGGGTTTGGTGAAACGAGAATGGTCATACCAGATGCCACGTTCCCTGAATTCATTGATATGTACAGGAATTGCAGGAACAAAATAACCCATAATGCCTTCAACTGCGTGCATTGGGATGCTCCATATTCTAAAGAATCCTAGTATATGGTCTATTCTGAAGGCATCAAAGTAGTAACTCATTTGCTCGAAACGTTGTTTCCACCAAACAAAGCCATCTTGCCTCATCTTTTGCCAGTTGTAAGTAGGGAAACCCCAGTTTTGTCCTTTTACCGCAAAATCATCTGGCGGTGCACCAGCTTGTAATTCCATGTGGTACAAGCTTGGATGTTGCCAAGCGTCGGCACCATCTCTCGAAATACCAATGGCAATATCGCCTTTTACAATTATTCCATTATGATGCGCATAATCTGTAGCCGCTTTCAGTTGCAAATGCAGGTTGTACTGTACAAAATATTGCAAGGCAATTTCATTAAAAGCCTCCCCTTTCTCATCCAGCAGATGCGCAAGTTCTTCTTCGTTGTAAGCCTTTTGAGATGACCAGTTTGAGAACTCAGCAGTCCCGTTTTGATCCCTTAGATAACAAAAACAAGCATAAGGAACTAACCAATGTTTATTCAATTCAAAGTAAGCCTGATAATCTTTCGATTTGAAGGTAGCAACCTTTTGCAGTGCATACAATTGTTTGATGATTGTCCACTTTGCATTCATTACCCCCTCATAATCCACTGCATCCAAGGCGTTTAAACGTATCCTGTCTTGTTCGTATCCGGCAACAATTTCCTTGCTTTGCTTATCGCTGGCCAATTGCGCTATGTTTAGATAGATGGGATGCAAGGCAAAGGCAGAAATAGCTGCATAAGGATAAGAATCTACCCAGGTATGACTTGCAGAAGTATCGTTGATGGGCAATATCTGCACCAGCTTCAAGCCTACTTTCTTGCACCAATCCACCAAAGCGGGTATATCTGTAAACTCACCGACACCAAAACTATTTTTACTTCTCAAACTAAAAACGGGTATTGCCACACCTGCACCCTTCCAGGTATTTGCAGGGAAAACAGCAAAGCCATCATTTAATATTGTATGTACATCAGACTGATCAGACACTTGCAGGGTTCTGTTTCTTCCATCCTCAAAGCGAATCAGCTTCTTGGTGGCCGTATCATAGATGCCGTACTTATAGTCTATCGGAAAAGTGGCATCACTCAAATCTATGCTTGCCTCAAAGTAAAAACTATCCTCTTTTCTAGCCAGCAGCAATACATCAACAGCGCCCCAGTTGCCTAGTTTTTTACCATCACCTACCACACATAGCGTTTGACCATTAGACAATAACGGAGCTTTTGCCCGAAATGTGTGGGTAACCTTCTTGGGTATTTTTACCTTAACAGGTGTAAGGTTTGATTTGAGTAATACTTTCTGGAACGGTTCGGAATAAAATGCATTCTCAAAGTATCCTGCATAATTCCACGAATCAATTATTAGGGTCTTTTCACTATTAAAGCTAGACGGGTTAAAACTTTTATCGCTACCCCAATCATAGCTGATAGACCCATCCGTATTTTTCAATACATAGTTATATGTAATGTTTTCTTTGATGGAGGCAGCATCCGCTACGGTAATTGTTACGCCCCAGAAGTCCTTGTCTAGGTAAGAAAGTGGAACTACTTTTTCGAGGTCATTGGCACCCAACAATATATGGCTACCCGAAATATAAAGGCTCTGACCATACTTGGTAGAAAACCTGAGTTTAAAAGTAATTTCTATTGAGTTATTTGAAATTGTAGCAGCAACTGGCGTTGCGATGGTCGTTGATACCTTTGCAGCGGGTTTCTTTTTTTGTACTGGAGAAGCAACAGTTGCTTCTTTGATGGCTGTTTTCTTAGTTACTTTTTTAGGAGTAACATCTTTCTTTTCTGCTGCTGTTGAGGTTTCCCCCGCTGTCTTCGTTACCAATGTTTTACAATTTAGTGAGCAAATCTAATAAAATTAATGTGTAAGTTGGACACATTAATTAATTTCATTTTAAATTTTCTTAATAATGACTGTATTCATTTTAAGAAATTGCTTCATACAACAAACAATGGCTTCTTATAAGGTCACGAAAATAACAATTTAGGGGATTGGGTACTGAACTTTTAAAATCGATTGAGGATAATTAGTGACTGATTCTCCCATTTCCGAGACCTTGGATGTAACAAAAATGATCATGGATGTCGCTACCAAGACCTTTGATGCGACAAAAATGATCATGGATGCCGCTACCAAGACCTTGGATGCGACAAAAATGGTCTTGGATGTCGTTACCAAGACCTTGGATGCAACAAAAATGATCTTGGATGCCGCTACCAAGACCTTGGATATGACAAAAGGTATCTAGGTTGTTCACGACTTAATACGTTTTAAGTCTCAAATTGCAAACTCAGGTTCTACCATCACGAGTTATGGCGATAATTACCACCTCCTAACAACACTTCTGATATATTCAACAGCTTAGTTTCCTCAAAGTGACTAGACATTAACTGCAACCCAAAAGGCATCCCATTGCTATGTTTAAACAAAGGAATAGAGATAGAAGGCACACCCACTAAATTGGAGAATACAGTAAATATATCTGCCAGATACATCTCAATAGGGTCATTGCTTTTTTCACCAATCTTGAAGGCAGTTGTTGGTACCGTAGGACAAAGAATGGCATCATAGCTATTAAATATTTCACTCGTTTTATCGCAAAGCAATCTCCTTACCTGTTGTGCCTTGGTAAAGTAAGCATCAAAATAACCTGAACTTAGTACGAAGGTTCCCAACAGAATACGTCTTTGAACTTCCTTTCCAAAACCTTCGCTTCTTGTCTTCTTATACATAGTGGTAAGGTCGTCTGATGGCTTCAGATCTGCACGATAGCCAAACTTGACACCATCAAAACGGGAAAGGTTACTACTTGCCTCAGCTGTAGTCAATATGTAATAGGTAGGCACCACATAAGGCAATAAGTTAAAGTCAACAGGCTCTACAGTATGACCTTCTGCCTGTAGTTTAGCGATATAAGCTTTTATGGTAGTGGCAATTTCTTTATCTAATCCCTCGTGTTCCAATACTTCTTTAAAATAGGCTAAGCGGTATTTTGTGTTTGATTGATTTAGTTTGGTTGAATATGAAGGAACAGGTTTTATTGAAACAGTACTATCAAAATCATCCGCTCCAGCAATAACCTCCAACACCAATGCAGTATCCTGAATATCAGTAGAGAAAATACCAATCTGATCGAAAGAAGAGGCATAAGCAATTAATCCATAACGAGAGATACGTCCATAAGTAGGTTTTATGCCTATGATGCCACAGAAATCTGCAGGTTGACGAACAGAACCACCCGTGTCACTTCCCAAACTAAACATACACAGCCCCGCTTGAACAGCTACTGCAGAACCACCCGAAGAACCACCAGGAACGCGGCTTTCGTCTAAGGCATTTTTAACTGCCCCATAAGCAGAGTTCTCATTGCTACTTCCCATTGCAAACTCATCGCAGTTGTTTCTACCAATAATGATAGCGCCTTCTTGCAATAATTTCTCAACAGCAGTGGCATTATAGATAGAAGTAAATCCCTCCAATATTTTAGAGGAAGCACTCACTTTGTGCCCTTTGTAACAAATAACATCTTTAATAGCACATACAACTCCGTGTAATTTCCCTAATGGTTTTCCTGCAAGTCTATCTGCATCAAGTTGTGCAGCTTGTGCCAAAGCTTCTTCCGCATAGACTTCCAGATAGGCATTCAGATGTTTGTTTTCCTCAATCTTAGCAAGATAATGTTGTACAGCCTGAGTACATCCATTACTAGTAGACGCTAAAAACTGGTGGTATTGTTTTATTGAACTAAAGGTGAACAAAACGAATTATTTTAAGATTGAATTATTAATGATTTAACTCCACTCGGGGTCTACACTTTGCTTTTTTTCGATTCGCTTGCAAAGTAAAATACTTATCTCATACAGCAAAACCAAAGGAATAGCACAAATAATCATACTAAGCATATCCGGTGGCGCTATGATTCCTGCTATAATGAAAATAATAAGTACTGCATACTTCCTGACCCTCTTTAAATAGGAGGCAGTAACAATATCGGCTTTTGCCAAGAAATACATTACCAACGGCAACTGAAAGGAAAGACCTGAACCAAGTATCAGCGGCACAATTGTATTAAAATAACTATTGATAGTCCATAGGTTTTCTATATTATCATCTAAGGAGAAGTTGGCAAAGAAGTTTACGGTATAGGGGGCCAAAACAAAATAGCCAAAGAGGACACCTGTGAAGAATAAAAAGGAGACCCAAAAGATAACGCCTCTTGTATTTTTAGCTTCCTTATCAGTTAATCCTGGTCTAATAAACTTCCAGAATTGCCAGAACACATAAGGGAAGGCAAGGATAAACCCACCGATTAAAATAATATTGAAATATACCCCAAACTGTCCGCCAACTACATTGCTTTGCATCTTGATGTTTATCTGATGTAAACACAATGTTGAAGCAAGATTAAGTTTGTTGCCTACTCTGCACAAGAAAGTATAAGTGATGAAATCGGGGTGGATAGGCCCCATCAGTATCTTCTTTACAATAAAATTATTGTAATAGGCTACAAAGCAAGCTCCTATGGCTATGGCAACTGCAGATTTAAAGATGTGGCTCCGCAATTCATCCAGATGCTCAAAGAAAGACATTTCCCTCGTTTGAGATTTGTTGATATTCTTACTAAAAATATTAAATAGAAGCCTTATCACTCGGAGTAAAATATTTTATATAAAAAAACCTCGCAGTAATTAATTGCGAGGCTCTAATAAATTAATCAAATAGGTAAAACCTATTTTGTAGAGGTATTTTTATCTGCAGGTTCATTTACATGATCTTCAATTTCCTTTCTTACATTGTCTTTTGCATCCTTAAACTCTCTGATACCTCTTCCCAAACCCTGCATCAACTCTGGAAGTTTCTTACCTCCAAACATCAACAAAACAATCAATCCAATGATTATCATGTGGCCGCCGCTGAATAAATCTCCCATAACTTTTATTTTTTATTATTAAAAAAACAAAGTTAACCGTAAATAAAGTTTACTTACAGTTAAAGTAAAATTACTTAACGCGTTTTTCCTTGATTCTAGCGCTCTTACCGCTGCGTTCACGTAAGTAGAACAATTTAGCCCTACGAACTTTACCAACTTTATTCAATATGATTGAATCGATGTTTGGAGACAACAAAGGAAAAAGACGTTCAACGCCTACACCATCAGAAATTTTACGAACAGTAAAAGAAGCAGTTGCTCCAGTACCTTGTTTTTTAAGAACATCTCCACGGAAACCTTGGATACGCTCTTTACCGCCTTCCACAATTTTGTAGTTAACGGTCACGTTGTCACCTGCCTTAAACTTAGGAAGTGTCTTTCCAACTGTAAGTTGTTCGTGAATATATTTTACTGCCTCTTGCATAACATTAAATTTTTTCGGACTGCAAATGTAGGAGTCTAATTTTATTAAACCAAAATAAAACTGTATTATCTGCTAAAATGTTTATGAAAGTACTTATTTATACCTGGAAAGAAGCCAAATATCGGGTATATACACGTGATAACTACTACCTAACCAGTTTGTAACTGCCCAAATAAACCGTGAAGAAACAATGCCACCTCTGTTTTGAACCAGGGTTTCTAAACCATCATTCATTGCATCTTCATATTTGATGCTATAATATTGTGGGATATTGGGTTGCTGATTCAAGATTGAAAGAAATGTTGCTTTATCTTTAATAACAGTAAAATGCAGCTTACGTTCTGATAAAAAATGATATTCCAGATTACTTTCTGTTGTGTAGGGGCTTTGTTTGTAGCAGATTATTGTTTGTTGTGGGTCTTTAAATTCTGCATTTATCCGTTGTATAAACTTTACAGGTTGTTTATACGGCTCAAAAGCCAATAGAATAACAAATAAAACATTTACAAACACCGAAAAACCTACTCCTGCTTTCACTAGCCATCCACCATATTTATTATTCCAAAGATTGGTAATAAATCGCTGAGTACCAATCGAACTTCTGTAAGCTTCCGCTGCCAGATAAACCATAAATAATAGTACTGGAAACACAAAACGCTCTTCTTTATGCCCCACTGCACTATGTCCTAATACAAAAAAAAGCATCGCCATTGCGTAGGGGTTCTTGAAGTTGGCAAGGCTTTTTGCAAATAACCCAAAGAGGAAAAGAGAAAGTAAGGGCACTGTCAAAGCTGCCAATATTGCTATGTAAAACCACCATGGGGATGTGCCAAAAGAAGCAGCCTTCCCTTCTACGATGTTTGCATAGAAATAATTGTAAGGAGTAAAGCACATTTTTCCATAGAAACTAACGTCTAAATACATGTTTACTGCCACTCCAATTAAGAAACCTGCTTTTGTGGCAAACATCTTTTTGAAAGATTTTGGATATTTTATTATCCACCAGATACCTAGCCCAACAAAGCAAAAAG
>Ga0208741_10000422_pt1 | contig 20741 bp, 17 predicted proteins | sample CryBogCBE03Jun09_FD_184576 | JGI IMG/M metagenome (GOLD analysis project Ga0208741, IMG submission 184576) | Freshwater microbial communities from Crystal Bog, Wisconsin, USA - CBE03Jun09 (SPAdes) | ecosystem: Environmental > Aquatic > Freshwater > Lake | place: Crystal Bog, Wisconsin, USA...
GTTGTATCTATCGCTCTCCTTGCAAGTGAATGATAAAATAGGTGATTATACTCAAAAACAACACAACAACTACTGCAAGCATCGCCCATTGATTGGCTGGCAGCCTACGCTTCTGTTTTCGTTTCGTTTTATTTTGTACAAGCTTATTTAAGTGCTGATTTAACTCTGCTATTGATTGATTAATCTGGTCTTTATTGGCCACTTCATTCAGCCCTTCAACTGCATCCATCAAAAAAGGATCTTCTGCAATATTTTTCTCCACCATTTGTTGCGCCTCGGTTGACAAATTATGCTTTACAAATTCAAGCAGTTGCTGTTCGTCCAACACTTCCTTTTCGCTCTTTATTATTTTATGTAAATCTTTCATCGCTATTGTTTCAAATGATTCTCTACCAAAATCTTTAGGTTCCGTTTTCCGTTTTGTATGTAGCTTTTCACTTCCAGCATAGAGTAATTTGTGATACTACTTACTTCCTGATAGCTCTTCTGTTGCAAATAAAACAATGTCAGGCAAGTGCCTTGCTCTTTATTTAACAATGGCAGGCAAAGTTCAATTGCTGTTAAGGTTTTTTCGTTGTGTTGTAAGGCAAAAAAATCTGTTTCTTCAGCCAATAACGGCAATTCATCCCCTACTTCCAATGTATTGTTTTTATTTCGTAGCAACAACAAACAATGATTCTTGACAACCGTATACAACCAAGTCTTAAAATAGGTGACCCTATATCTTTTCAGCTCGGTAATTGTCTTTAAAAACATTTGTTGCACAGCATCTTGCGCTTCAGCATCATTTTTCAGGTATTTCATTGCAACGCCGTACAATAAAAGTGTATATCGTTGCAATAAAACGCCCAACCATTCACTATCGCCGTCTTTGTAATAGCAGGATAGCAATTCTTCGTCCGATAGGTTATTATATTTTTCTGCTGGCACAAAACAAAAGTTGATTATTAGTTAGATACACTAAGCATACTTTTCCATAAAGGGACACAACCTTTTTTTAATATCCTTGCAACAAGGCTTTTATAAAATCAGTTACCAGATAACTTACCAATGATCCGGTTGCTGTTCCGTCGCCGTCCTTGGCAACGTTTCGACCTCCCTCACAAATGTGCAAATAAGCTGGTTGACTATCCAATGCAGCAAAATATAAATACTGTCTTGCCTGAATAGAAGTAATTCCAGTAGAATGCGTATTTGAAGTTGCGCTGTTTTCTATACTTCCCAAGTCAAGTTCTATTCCACACAAGGTATCAATGGTAAATTCGGTGGCATGATCGATTGCTTCTAGGAAAGTTCTTTTCTCATGCAAGAAAATATCTTCAAAAGTGATGCAATCCATAAACGGATTATTCACAATATCCAACCATACATTCTGCTGTATTTCGTTTTCATGAAGTCCTACTACGCAATATTTCTCCAGATACCCATCTTCTTCAGCATATCTGAAAGCATTCCCATTATGTCTGCCTTCCAATGGTCTGTAGTCTGCGCAGGTATCAACATTAATGGCATTAATCTGTGCAAATGGTATCACCCCGCTCTTAAACCACCCTTTGGCCGAACCCTTTATACAAGGATATGCATTGTTTTGACCCCCTCCTATTATAATTGGCAACTTTTTATTTTGCGTAATCATGTGCACAATCTGTTCTACTTCAGCATCTATTATGTTCACTGCATGACGATACGCATCTACCTTTTCATCGAAGGTTTGTGCCGATTGTTCTATAATATTTGCCACATCTCCAAAATCAAAATGTCCCAACAACAACAATTCTCCCCCTTCCAGGAAGTCATTACTCTGCACATTCAAGAAAGATTTTAGAAATGGCTGCCACACACTCTCCGTTTCTATCGTACTCAGGTTGCCTTTGGCCCCTATTGACTCCAAAACCCCAACAATCACATACCGTGCATTCGAACTTTGTAGTGATTCTTCCAATTGTTTGGCATCTTTAATCACTTGTATGCGTTCGCCTATCTTAGTTTCGAAACGACGAATCGTTGTGTTCGCCAATACATCCTGCTTACTGTAAACCTTCAAATGTTTCATATAGTTCCTAATTTAAAAAATGAAGGTAATGGTATTCACAATACATAAATATGATTTTATTCATAAAAAATGTTGTATGAAATTACCACCCATCATTTTTTGCTAACTATGCCCACGGAATAACAATCTAAAACCCCTCTATAAATTCCCCGTCGAATGCTATTTCCGGTTACAATACTTTAAATCTGAACCCAACATAAAACATTCTTCCCGCAATCGGTCCCCACACCATACTTCCATCAAAATAGTTACTAAATGGATGCGCGCCATCTATAAACAATTGTTGTTGTTTGTAATTCGTCAGGTTTTCTCCTCCCACATAAACCTCCCATTTCTTCCCCCAAACCTTCGTAACCTGTCCTGCCAGTTGAAAATAGGAAGGCGAATTGGCTGATTGCTGCAAGCCAGCAGGATTACTTTGAGTGTTGGGCAATCGTTTGCTGCTAAACCATTGTGTGGTGAAATCGAACTTGAAATGATTCTTCGTTTCATACGCCAGATTCACAAAAGCACGATGCTTTGCTGTCAATGGCTTCTCCATCAATTGCCCGTGATAGGTCGTTTGTACATCCAACCAACGATAAGCCAATCGAACATCCAACCGTTCTGCCAACTGGTAGTTAGATTCCACCTGAACACTGTTTGAATAGGACTTTCCATCTAGGTTATAGAAGTTTATCTGCTGCGGATTGGCATCTACATCTGCAATTGTTTGGCTTGTGAAGTCAGTACGGTACGCATCTACACCAAAAGAGCCTTTTCTTTTATTGATCTGGAACTGATGGGTGAAGTTGATGCCATAATTCCACGCTTTCTCCGGATTCAAGCCATAGCCATAACTATTGGTTGGATTAAGTATCGCATACTGCCTGCTACTGATGAACAAACCAGTATTTTCAGCAAAGATGTTTGCCACTCTGAACCCAGAACCTGCCGAAAACCGCACATTCGTTTTAGGTGTCAGGTCATACTTTACATGTAATCTTGGCGTAGTAATCCATCCGAACTGGTTATGGTAATCTTCTCTCAAACCTAGTATCGCAGTAAACTTATCATTGGGAGAATAGGTATATTCAAAGAATGCTCCCGGCACCGTTTCTGTCCTTTTGTAGCTGTTTGCGGAAAAAGTTTCTTTATACGTATCATTTGCGAAACTGAATCCTGTTCTAAACTTATGAGCTGTCGTATTTATGATAGACTGATAGATTAAATTTGCATAAATAGAACTTTGTTTGCCATCGTAAGCATTCAATCCGTAATAAGAATTGTTGGTATAATCCTTTACTGAAAAGATAAAACCTACACTTTTATACTTCTTACCCGGAAACACATACCCAACCTTACCAAATGCTTCCTGTTGTTTGATGTTGATACCCACCCCATACGCATTGGTTGTTAATTTATCATTGTCTGGATTAAAACTTACCTGACCAGCCTGCCGATGATCACTCAATGCCTTTATTCCAAACTGAACAATCACGCCTTTGTTATCGGCATAACGCCATCTGTTCAAAAAATTCAACTGATGACCAATTGGTACATCCAGAAAGCCATCATTGTTGTCATCTGTTTTCACAGAAGTGTTGTTTGCGTGCATCAACAAAGTGGTTGCCCATCGGTTACTGATTTTATGTCCCAGATTCACACTTGCTTCTAGCCTTCCCAGCATATTAGCATACCCATTTACCAACAATTTCTCAGGTGCGTCTGGCTTTTTCTCTTCAATATTTATCTGTCCTGCAATACTTTCATATCCATTGGCCACAGAACCCGTTCCTTTGGTTACTTGCACCGATTCTAGCCACGGCCCAGGAATAAATGTTAGCCCATAGGCTCCCGCCAGCCCACGTATTTCTGGAATATTCTCTGTTGTTATCTGCGTATAGTTGCCTGATAAACCCAAAAGCTGTATTTGCTTGATACCCGTTACGGCATCACTGTAAGAAACGTCAACTGATGGCGTCGTTTCAAAGCTTTCAGAGAGATTACAACACGCTGCTTTGGCAATTTCCCTCGAACCAATGTTCAAAGTATTCAGTGTGCTGACAGTTGATACATAAGAGGAGAAGCCTCTCCCCGATTTCACGGTTACTTCCTGCAACGTATGGGTTTTATCGTTGCGTAAAATCACTTTTACCTCACGGGTATTGGTTATCGTGAGTGTATCAGACACATATCCCACAAAACTCACCACCACTTTGGTAGGTAGTGTGTGATAAGGCAATTTAAACACGCCCAAACTATCTGTAACGGTGGCATAAGCGCTTGTTAGCTGCCTTATTGTTGCATTTGAAATGGGTAAAAACATCCCTTTTTTGTTCTCTTCCAATACAACGCCCATTATGGGAGCAGCAATGGATGCGTGCGCAGAATCAATCGTTGCATTTGTACCCAATCCACTCAATTCACGTTCATATTTACAACAGCTAGGCAACTTATTATAGGCTGCATCTGTGGCTTTTATGGTCTTTGTATCATGCCCCACCTCTGCCAATCGCTTTTGAATGCCCGCAAGGGAGTACCTGCTGCTATCGAAGGTTACGGTGAGCATTTTTGTGTCAATATCCCAGTTTGCTTTGGCAATCCCTACGTCTTTTAATGCGTTTTCTATGCGGTCTTTGCATTGGCTACAGTTGCCATAGACCATTAATGAATCTGTTTTTGCATGTTTCCTTTGCGCTATGGCAGATGTAATGCCAATCAACAAGCACAACAACAATATTTGTATCGTTTTCATTTTATTTAATAATTAGAATAAATTAATAACGTACCTATCACAAGCAAAAACGGTGAGCTTTATGCTTGATAAGTACTAAACTAAATATGCTAAGTATTAAATTCTGTAGACGCAGTCTAGGATATAGATTTTATTGTTGGTTTTTCGCCTGAAAGGTTGTTTTAGATAGGCATTATTATTTGTAGAGGTAATGTTTTCGGTAATAATCGGATCACAATAAGCAGGAATAGCTGCTGCGATGAATTTTTCATAGCTCATTCCGGCTACAGCATCCTTATAATGGTTCTCAACTTTTACTTGTTTGTACACATGTTTGCAGCATTTGCCCTTCTGCATCCCGCCCATCGTGCCTTTGCTGCCGCATCCGCCTATCTTGTTTTCCAAACTAGACGAAACTAGTTTGTCCATACAGTAATGCTCGTGTATAGTTGCGCCAAACGATGAAATACCGTAAGCAAATAACAACAATATGACGACTAACTTTTTCATTTTTTATGTATGTCCTTTTCTTTATGAGTGTAAAAGTAACTGCTGATCTAATTGTTTTTAGTGACTCTCATCATCTCCTACTTTTATTATCAATTGTTTATCAAATCGCAATCGCCGAATACCCAATCTTGCTCAATGCCTCCGAAATTGTGCTAGCAGAAACAGCCTCATTATCTATCGTCAAAAGTTTTATGGGTGTAGTGGTATCAACAGTCCAATTGTCCTCACCAACCAATTCATTCAGCGTATTTGTGACCTTTGCTTTGCAACTATCGCAATTAATATTCGTCTTGAAAAGCTTATTTTCCATCTTATCTTTTTTAATCAACTGCAAAGATGCCCCTTTCTAAACCCTCCTTTGTTACACTATTAGGGAAATGATTTGTAGTTAAAAGAGTTTTTACATTCTGTCAAACTGCAACTTGCTACTTATTCTCATTCACATTATCCAATGTTTTTCTCAATCCCTTATGATTGGCCTTAAATGCCGATGGTGTAAGCCCCGTTATCCGCTTAAACTGATTACTGAGATAACCAACACTACTATATCCCAGTTTATAGGAGATTTCAGACAATGAAAACTCGTCATATACCAGCCATTCTTTTACTTTTTCTATTTTCTGAAGGATAAAATACTGTTCCAGCGTAATACTTTCCAGTTGTGTAAACAATTTAGACACTGTTGAATATTCTTTGTGAATGTTTTTGGAGATATATACACTCAAGGCAAAGTGTTCGTCTATGTTACCTTGCTGCACAAGCTCAATCAATAAGTTTTTTGCCTTATCAATCAACATTTTCCGATGGTCGTCCAACAATTCAAACCCTACTGCCTCCAGTTTGCGTTTTAATCGTTCCAGTTGCCATCCTGCCGCCTCATTTTTCAGCAATACTTCCCCCAATTCTACTTTTATATATTGCAAATCCTCCTCTTTCAGTATTGTTTCAACCGCCATCTTGCATCGGGGACACACCATGTTCTTTATATATAATTCCATCTCTAGTTTATTGTTGCGTAAAGGTAACTGTTTGGCAGGGATGCTTACCCACAAATGCTGTTTCAGGATTATTCCGTTTGCACTTTCTGTTTTCAAACGCTCATTTCATACAATTAGGGATATTAATCCAGAATAATATACCCTTTTCATTGATTATCCCGCATTAGTGGTAGCTTGTGTGCTTTCTTAACAAGAGCCCTTTTGCTCCATATAAACACATACGAATGGCACGCATTAATTATCCCTCAGCTATCGAGGAACAAACCGTTTTGTTGGACAACATAGTGTCTAAAATGAAGGAGGATGGGGACGATAGTCCCATTGTGGAGATGTTGGTCCTCAATAAAATTGACCTGAATGCAGACGTTGCTATCGGGGTAAAAGCATTAGCCAACAATACACTCTTTCTGGCATTTGAAAAGAAGGCGCATAACCATCGCCAGCAGCGCGATAAAGTGATGAAACCCATTCTTAAACACCTGAGGGGCAGTTTTAAATCGCTAAAAGTTTTGTCTATGCCCAACTTTAAGGCTATCGGCGATTGGGGCGGCACCGTTACTGATGGAGGCAAGATTATTTATCCTACGGACACCGCTGGACGAGTGAAATTATTGTTGCTGCTGAAGAAAAAACATGATAGTTACACCGATTCCGACAGCCCTTTATTGCCTTTTCTCACTGCAAACCAGATTAGTCTGGAGGATGATGCAACAAATGGGGCAACAGCTATCGAAAATAATATTGCTTTTAATGCGTTGATGAAAGAAGCCCTGAAAGCACGTGAGGATAGGGATAAAGATTGGAAGGACCCAATGAAACACATCCGGAAAGTGGGACAATACCTAAAAACTTCATACCCAAAAAACGTAAATATGCTGGGACTTTACGGCTTTTTGGTTGTTTTGGCAGCAAAAGTTGCCAAAAAGAGAAGCATCAAAATGGGTATTTCAGCCAATAAGCTAGGATTGAGGACAAAAGTGGGACGCATAATTGAAAACCTAGGCACGAAAGACTTGTATATCTACAAAGGAAAACTACTAACAGGCACTCCCCTCCTATTAAAGGCCGCAATCAAACTCAATATGAAAAAGGGATACAGCATTTTTTCGGTCAGCAATCCTTCCACTACCGAACCAGGAAAATTTCTGTACTTTCCATTGTAATTTATTGCTCAACAGAACTTCATTCTAGCCAATAATCTCCCAATTATTACTAATTCCCCTTTATTTCTTACACAAACGAGGCATTTTCTTACCCATTATTTAACTGTTTTGGTGTGATATGCACTTTTTCTTTCGCAAACAAGCCTTTTAGCTTGAGAAAACCCCTCTGTTTAGGTAATATCTGGAGGGTATTGAGACGAAAAATGCCTCGTTTGTGTAAAAACAGTTGAATAATGCGCTAAAAAAGAAGGGGATGCTGACAAAAAAGGAAAAGATTAAGTAAGAAATAAGCGTGTTGTTGCAAGAAATAGAGATGAAGTGACCCGTTGTGGAAGCAAACAGGCAATAACTTATATTGAAGAAGCAAAAAAAGGTATGCTATGTAAAGCAATCACTATTGAAAGGCTGTATGATAGGGCTTAATTGGCATTTAGCAAAGCGTAAGATTGGTTTTTTTAGGGAAAATGTGAATGATTTAAGTCGGGAACTTATCTTTACAGTCTAGTCTGTAGCATAAAATGAATAGATAACCATATTTTTAATTTAAACCATGCATAAATTTAATGGCTTATAGAACTTTATACTTTGTTAGGAACCAAAATGTAGGCACTGCGCTTTTGATCAGGCTATTTTTTCTCGCAATTCTGTGTGTCATTTTTTATTTTATCGATAGTTCACTCTTCTTCATTTACGCCCTGATGCCGTTTATATTCATCCCCATCCTGATGCGTACGATATTGCTTCCGGGTTGTTTGTATAGCGCTGCAAAAATGCTACAGCATCAACGTTGGAATGAGGCAATTTCCCTTTTGGAGCAAAGTGCTGCATTTTTCAAACAGAAACAATGGATAGATCAATACCGTTTCTATCTGTTGATTAGCTTACGCCAACGTAGTTTTATAGAGTCTTGCCTATGTAATCATGCCTATTGCCTGATGCAATTGGGTCGTGTGAAAGAATCGAAAGAATTGTATGAAAACATACTAGAACAGTACCCAGAAAATACGATTGCAATAAAAGAATTGCACAAGATGGCCCTGATTGTACAGGCAGCGCAAGATTTAGCCCTATAAAAACACCATTACGACCGGGCTACGGGCAAAACAGACCAACATCATACCCAATTTATACCCTGTTAAGTGCCTCTGAGCAAAGAATAATGGCAGGAAAATTATAAGCGCGATAAAATATATTCTCTTTTGGGGATGCTTCAATGGTCAACAACCTTTTGAAGGTTGTTGACCATTGAATTAGATGCTATTTGATGCAGTGACTACGGCACTTTTAGTTGTTTATGGTCGAGATAGCTACCAATAGTTCGTCCCTAGAGGGACTTTTTAAACTGCATGAGGAAGGAAGGTTTGGTTGATTGAAGGAGGAAGGATATATTTGGTTTTTAAAGAAAAGATTGCCGCAATAATTGCTTGAATCAATGACAAATCAAACAAGATGAACAGACTTAACAAAAAAATCCGACTTATTTTTATTCCTTTTTTAACCATTTCTATAGCGTTTATTGGCGTTTACACTTTACTTGATTGGTTTTTTGTTATCAAAATAGAATTAATAAAAATAAACAATGTCTTTTGGCATGTTCTAATCTCATTAATCTTATCGTGGATACCAATTCTAATATGGTTAAGACCTAGAACTAGACTTCTTGATGTAACTACTAGGCGTAAAAAGCCATACATTATTATCCAATTATTTGCATGTTATCTAATGGTAGCCACAACAAGTTTTGCACAGTACTATCTTGTTACGACTACTGGAAAATTAACCAAACTAAGTAGTATAAATCAGCTAGATATTAATCATCCAACAATGTATTACGAGGTTGAGCACCAGTATGCTGATACAGATAGGGTTGGAACAAAATCTACTTCATATATTTCGCATGACAAAGGAGGCAATCATATCCAGGTAGATATGTTTTGTGTGTGTCCATTATATAATTCAAAACAAAAAGAAACAATTGCAGATAGTATTGCAGGATACTCATTCAACGTAAAAAGGTTTGTAGCATCTAAAGGAAAGTTTGTGGAAGATAAAACAAAAGATTCCTTAAGACTAAATCAGTCACCCTCAATAAATTACCCAAAAGCTTGGTTAGGAATACATTATAGTAGCAGAATAAGCACACAAATATCACAAGAGGAGCAACTGATTAAACAATACAAGTTTTATGATAGAAGTGAAAGAGACTTTAAATTAAAAAACTCGGAAAATTTCGTATACCTAAGGAACATTACCAATGATTTTTCTTCCCAAAAATATATTGCAGCAGCAATAGACACCAAACTTTATAATAACGAAGAGCCTCCATTGTTACTTGAACCTGAATTTAATTCATTCGACCATAGAAGTGGGCCATCTTTCGAATGTGCTTGTGGTTCGTTTTTATTATTTGCCTTTTTAGCTTTTATAATTTTGGTCTTTCAACCATTAGATGAAGAGAAATTGGCAGCTTTTATTGAAAAACAAAATCAGAAAATGGGGGTTTTCTAATTAATTATTGCCAATTCACTCTATTCCTCTCAATAAAATACATTTGCCCCTATGATTTCTAAACTTCCCAACGTTGGCACCACCATTTTTACGGTCATGAGCGCACTTGCAGCCAAGCATCAGGCCATAAACCTGGGACAAGGCTTTCCCGATTACCCCATGAGTGAGGCATTAACGGAATTGGTGGCAAAAGCTATGCAGGATGGCTTTAATCAGTATATGCCCATGGCAGGTTATGGCCCATTATTGGAAGCTATTGCCACCAAAGTGGAGTTATTATACGGAACTCAACTACAGCCGCAGCAAGAAATAACCATTACACCCGGTGGCACGTACGCCATCTACTCCGCCATCACCGCAATGATTCATGAAGGGGATGAAGTGATTGTTTTTGAACCTGCTTATGATAGTTATATCCCCAATATAGAAGTAAATGGAGGCATTGCTGTACGGATTCCATTGCAACATCCCTCCTACTCCATCAATTGGGAGGCCGTGCGGGCAGCTATCACGCCCCGTACGAAAATGATTGTCATCAATTCGCCCCATAACCCAACGGGGGCAGTGCTTTCATCCTACGACATCGAACAATTGAGGCAAGTGGTTGCGGATACTTCCATTACTATCATCAGCGATGAAGTATATGAACACCTTATCTTCGATAACCTGCCCCATCTGAGCCTTTTGCGGTATCCTGACCTTCGGGAAAGGGCGTTTATCTGCTTCTCCTTTGGTAAAGTCTACAACTGCACCGGCTGGAAAATGGGTTATTGCATTGCACCCGATGCCTTAACGAAAGAATTTAGAAAAGTACATCAGTTTAATTGCTTTAGCGTGAATAGTCCCATGCAAGTGGCACTCGCAACGCACCTTTCTCAGCAAGAAGACTACCTGCAACTGTCGGGAATACTCCAACAAAAGCGCGATTATTTCAGGGAATTGATGCAAGGAACACCTTTTGAAGTGCTTCCATCATACGGTAGCTATTTTGAGCTGTACAGTTATGCCAGTTTTAGTATGGAAAGTGAGAAAGCATTGGCAGAAAGACTAGTAACGGATTGCGGTGTGGCAACCATACCTGCATCAGCATTCTATAAAGACGGCACCGACCACAAAGTATTGCGTTTCTGCTTCGCAAAGAAAGAATCTACGCTAGAAGAAGCCGTATACAGATTGAAAAAGGGGCTAAGTTGATTAGTGTAGATAATTGATTACCAATAAACAAAGAATAGTTTCATCCATAAGCCTCTTTTAGTAAACAGCATTGGTTATCAGTACCTAACAACTAGCATTATTGGAAAATAAAAATCCCTTGAAGCGAATCTTCAAGGGATTTTTATATAAGTTCACAACCCATCATTCAAAACAACTATCTATCTTCTTACTCGCTGATAAATCGACATAAAGAAACCTAGTACCGTGATGATAACGCCTATCCATAGTACCAATATCATCGGAAACTCATATACTTTCAGAGTTACAAGGTCTGTGATAGCTGCGCTTTCTTTCACGCCTAGTTCCAGTTTACCTTGCTTTTGATCGATTACTTTGTTGAATTTAAAGATAAGATTCTGTGAGATCACACTATCAGGCAAATCTCTCAACTCGGTACCCTTCAACGCAATACCCGGGAATGCCTTATAGCGCCTGCCATCTTTTGCAATCACTTCCAAGTTCATAAACAAAGAAGTCTCGCCCTCTTTTACACGATCTTTCTGCTCTGCAGGATTCACGTCTACCTTGTGCAATATCATCAATCCACTACTATAAAACAAGGTATCCCCTACCTTCAGTTCACGCCCAACAAACTTGGCAGTATCTGCGGCATTATTCTCTTTGTAGGAAGAAATGTAAACGAATATATCTTTATACCAATAGTGTTTGCTGGCAGGATTAGCGGCAAACCCCTCTGCACCCTTGTTATTTTTAATTAAATCGGGATATAGAAAGAACTGCTCATCGGATGTTTTAGAGGCAAATTTTATCTCGAAGAAACGCTTACGTTCTTTCTCATTAAAAGTATCTCTGCCATACGTAACCATGTACTTACCCATGTCTGTAGCAACTCCTTTAAAGAGGGTAATATTCTCGGCGGGATCTTCTTTTTTATCCTTTTGGAAAACAGAAATACCTGTTGTATTCCAACTAAGCACTGTCTTCTTGCTAGAGGAGATTAATATACCAACGAGTATCAATCCAAAGCCAACATGTGCCACAGATGCACCTGCCGCCTTTATTTTTCCTCTCAAAACCAACAATATATAGCCTGCATTGGCAACCGTTGCATAGACAGAAGCGAAGATGGCCACATGGATTGCACCTAAGAAACCCGCCCCTTTCTGGTTGTAATTGATTGAGCCGAACACGCTGATTAACACACTAACCAATAATGCAACAGCAGTAGGCAACCATATCTTTTTGGTAAATTGTCCACGAGGGGTATCCTTATATTTCAGGTACTGCGTTACGGCAGTCAATAATCCAAGAATAATACAGACAAAAACCTGTACCTGGTTATAAGCAAAAACAGGATCTTCGGAAGAAGCTAATTTTTGATCGAATAGTTTATTGTAGATAGGGACTGAGGTTTTAAGGATAATTAATATGGCAGAAAGGAATAGTACCAACGAGCCTATAAACATCCAGAACTCCCGACTGTAAGTGCTTTCTTCTTTGACAATAGTGGGGATTGATTTGTAGCGGATACCATAAATGAGGAAAGCTGGGAATACAAATATCAAAAGGAATACCAGCAACTGTGTGTTCATGCCAAGGTCGGTAAAGGCGTGTACAGAAGTATCGCCCAATACGCCACTACGGGTAAGGAAAGTGGAATATAATACCAGTAAAAAGCTGAGTGTATAAAACAGATAAGTAGTGCGAAGACTATAGCCTGTTGTTTTGTAAATCATGTTGGTATGCAATCCTGCCACCATCACCATCCAAGGCACCAGAGAAGCATTCTCTACAGGATCCCAAGCCCAATACCCCCCGAAAGTTAAACTTTCATAGGCCCATGCAGCCCCCATCATGATACCCAAACATAGGATACCACCACTAAAAGCAGCCCATGGCAAAGCAGGTTTCACCCAACTATGGTCTTTATTATATAACCCTGCCATGGCAAAAGCAAAAGGCACGATTGTACTAGCAAAACCCAAGAATAAGATGGGGGGATGTATCACCATCCAATAGTTTTGCAATAGGGTATTCAACCCCTGACCATCTTTTATCAGTGTAAGATAATCACTACGTAATCCTCCATTTATTACATCTTGAAAGATGGGTGCGTTGTCAAGGATTCCCTCATTGCGAAGCAAAGCAAAGGGGCTGCTGCCCAACTTGGCTCCATAAAAATAGAAGCCAACAAGCATACTAGCCAAACAGAATTGAGCAAAACTGATAACAGTCAATGTACCAGCTTCCCAGTCTTTTGCACGCCATATCAATAACCATCCAAGAACACAATTCCAGAAAGTCCACAACATAAAGCTTCCTTCCTGACCTTCCCAGAAACAACTGAAAAGATATTGCACTTGCAAGCCTTTGTCGCTATGCTCCCAAGCGTATTTGTATTCGAATAAATGATGAGAGATGATATAGTATAAGATAGCAAAGCCAACAAGTACAGAAACAGTTTCTATAAAGAAACAAAGCCTTGCAAAACTTAACCAGCTTTGTTTTTCTTGTATGATAGAAGCACTTTCTGCCTTTATATTATTTGACCAAAAGAAGGCGATAGTGGCTAACAAGGAGGCTATAAAAGAAAGAATATTGAAGAAATGACCAATCTGACCGTATAATAGATGTTCGTCCGTATAATGCATAAAGCGTGTTTAAACTATTCCCCCTTGGGTGCAATAAATTGAGAATGTGTAATTGTGTGCGGTAGGATTAATAAGCAGAATTCGCTTTTTTAGCAATACTGTCTGCACTTGTATAACCACCATTTGTGGCAGACTCGCCAGCAGTTTGGGCGGCATTGGTAGCAGCAGCAGTATCGTCTTTATATTTGCTAGGGCATTTTAAAAGAATGTCTTTACATTCAAAGTGGTCTCCTTGCATTTTGCCTTTCAACACAATCCTCTCGCACTTCTCCATATCCTGCGGTTTGGTATTGCGGTAAATCACTTTCACCTTGCTTCCCAAAGTATCTACAGCAGTGAATGTGAGATAGTTAGGATCTTTTGCAGCATCATATTCCATTGGTTGGGACTTATCTAATTTGGCGATCAGATTTACGAACTTACCATCTTTTTGTTTGGCAGAAGCGATGGTTTCATAAGTAGTTAGATTACCTGTGAAACTTATCAAAACTGTGATAGCAACCACTATCAATACCAACATTGCAATATGTGTCTTTTTCATTTATCTTTTTTATTAGGTCGCAAAAGTAACTTAAAATAATTTCTTTAAAGTTGATGATTGTTAGCTAGAAAGGATAAAACACAAGCAATTAACAACAATTGTTGAGAAATGTTAATGTAACCGCGCTGTTGAGATATTACCTAACATCTTATTCGCTGCTTTACTATTTTTTAAATTCGCTCATCGTTTGCAGCTTGTAGCACTTAGTTTTGCCACATGACATTAGCTGATTTAAGTATTATTTTCTTAGGGACACCCGATTTTGCTGTAGCATCTCTTGATGCATTGGTTCAAGCGGGATGTACTATTGTTTGCGTAGTTACTGCACCAGACAAACCAGCGGGAAGAGGAATGAAACTGACAGAAAGTGCCGTTAAGAAATATGCAGTATCGAAGGGATTGAATGTGTTACAACCAGAAAAACTAAAAAATCCCCTATTCTTAGAAGAACTGAAAGCATTGAAAGCAGATATACAAGTAGTAGTTGCATTCAGGATGTTACCTGTTGTTGTCTGGGATATGCCACCAATGGGTACCATCAATGTCCATGGGTCTTTATTGCCGCAATATCGCGGTGCTGCCCCCATCAACTGGGCAGTTATCAATGGGGAAAAGGTGACAGGAGTAACTACTTTCAAGTTGCAACATGCGATAGACACAGGAGATATTTTATTGCAAACCCCAGTTCCTATTGGAGAGAATGAAACTGCTGGCGAACTACATGATAGGATGATGTTGATTGGAGCTTCCACCTTAGTAGATACAATAAAGGGATTGTTGGACGGCAGTGTTGTTGCAAAAAGGCAAGAAGAGGCAATACCCTCAACTGATTTCCGTTTACCGTTTACCGATGAAGGACAACCGACTGTGGTTGACGGTAATCTGTTAGCGGAAAACGCACTTAAACATGCCCCTAAGATATTCACTGAAACTTGTCAGATAGATTGGAATCAATCAACAGAAAGTATTCACAACAAGATAAGAGGGTTGTCCCCCTACCCTGCTGCGTTTACCTTTATTAATGAAAAGAAGTTGAAGATATTTGCTTGCACCAAAGAAATCGCTACACACAACACTGTTGTTGGAACCGTCTCAACAGATAATAAAACTTACCTGAAATTCAGCTGCAAAGACGGATATATTTATGTTACCGACTTGCAACTGGAAGGAAAGAAACGTATGCCTGTAGAAGAATTCTTGAGAGGCTTCAGGCTTTAGTAGGCTCTGGCAAATAATACTCTTTGTGAAGAGTGATTGCCCGTAAGAATACATCTACCATTTTCCAAAGGATTATTTAAAGGAATACAACGGATTGTAGCCTTAGTCAGTTCCTTTATCTTTTCTTCCGTCTCTGGTGTGCCATCCCAATGTGCAGAGATAAACCCTGTTTTATTATCCAACAAGTCAATAAACTCTTCCCAAGAATTGGCGGGGGTAATATGATCTTCGGTATATTGCTTTGCCTTATTGAAGATGTGCAATTGAATTTCGTCTAGCAATTCTTTTACATAGAAAGAGATGCCATTGATATCTACCGTAACCTTGGCTTTTGTATCCCTCCTCGCAACTTCCACCACATTATTCTCCAAATCCCTGGCACCAATAGCTATCCGGACAGGTACACCTTGCATTTCGTATTGCGCAAACTTCCAACCTGGACGCGTATTCTCATTATCATCATACTTCACACGGATGCCTAACTCTTTCAGTTGTTTTATAATCTTCCTTACTTTGTTATCTATCATAGCCTTTTGTTCATCACCTTTAAAGATGGGAACAACCACAACTTGCAAGGGCGCAATCTTAGGAGGAAGCACCAATCCATCATCATCGCTATGTGCCATTACCAATGCCCCAATCAAACGGGTGCTTACGCCCCAGCTTGTTGCCCACACATAATCCAGTTTATTTTCTTTATCACTAAACTTCACATCAAATGCTTTGGCAAAGTTCTGTCCCAAGAAATGTGAGGTACCTGCTTGCAATGCTTTGCCATCTTGCATCAAAGCCTCTATGCAATAAGTTTCTTCTGCGCCAGCAAAACGTTCATTCGGGCTTTTAATCCCTTTTATAACTGGCATTGCCATATAGTTCTCAGCAAAGTCTGCATATACTTCCAGCATTCTTTCTGCCTCTTCTACTGCTTCTTTTTTTGTTGCATGCGCAGTATGACCTTCTTGCCAAAGAAACTCGGCAGTACGAAGAAATAAACGTGTACGCATCTCCCATCGAACCACATTCGCCCACTGATTGATTAATATTGGCAAGTCGCGGTAGCTTTGAATCCAGCCTTTGTATGTACTCCAGATAATAGCTTCACTGGTAGGACGTACTATCAGTTCTTCTTCTAACTTAGCCTCTGGGTCTACAATCAATTTTGCTTTGTTATTAGGATCTGTCTTCAAACGGTAGTGTGTTACCACCGCACATTCTTTGGCAAAGCCTTCTGCATTCTTTTCTTCTGCTTCAAACAAGCTCTTAGGTACAAACAAAGGAAAGTAAGCGTTCTGATGTCCGGTGTCTTTAAACATTTTATCCAACACATCACGCATATTTTCCCAGAGGGCAAACCCATAAGGCTTAATTACCATACAACCACGCACAGCAGTGTAATCTGCCAAGCCGCCTTTTATTATTAAATCGTTATACCACTGCGAATAGTCTTGTTCTCTCGATGTAATTTCTTTGCTCATTCGTTATTTTCTTTTGTTAACCCAAATCCTTGGGCGGTAAAAGTAATGACTTAGCATTTATCTAACTCGTTAAACGTACTGCTATTTAATAAAGAGGCGATTTTCTATTCAAAACACCCTCCTTTACAATTGATTTGAGTACTGTTTCTATTCTTATTTTAAAGACCAGAGAAAAGAATGTCCTACTACCTGACAAAACAAGGCTGTTGATTAGCCTTCAATTCATCATTTTGAACTTATCTATTCCGAAACCCACTAATTTTAGCCGCTCTTATCTTTCAAGTCATAGATAGTGAGTACTTTGATTATGCAAATTCAATTAAACAATACGGGCAAACGCTTTAACAGAGAATGGATATTCCGTAACTGCAATTACACTTTCAATGCAGGAACTGCTTATGCCATTACTGGCCCGAATGGTAGTGGGAAAAGTACATTATTGCAAACAATTGCAGGAGCTATCAATGCGAGTGAGGGCAGCATTGAGGTATTCCGTTTACCGTTAACCGTTAACAGAGACGGCTCATCGGTCAACGGTCAACGGTTAACGGTTGACAGCGCCTCGCTCTACCAACACCTCTCCATTGCTGCGCCTTACCTGGAATTGGTGGAAGAAATGACCGCCACAGAAGCACTTAAGTTTCATGCGGCCTTTAAACCTTTGTTGAAAGAGATTAGCATTGAAGAGATTCTGAACATTATCGGACTAAAAGCTGCCGCTCACAAGCAGATACGTTACTATAGTAGTGGGATGAAACAACGTATGAAACTGGCACAAGCCATTTTCTCGGATGTGCCTATCCTTTTGCTCGATGAACCTTGTACTAATTTAGATGCCATTGGTTATTCTCTGTATCATCAACTTATAAAGGACTATTGTGCCCACAAATTGGTGATTGTCTGTAGCAACGACCCGCAGGAATATGACTTCTGTACCGAGAAACTAGATATTATGGATTATAGACCGACTTAGTGATGAGTTAACCTATATTAAATCGTGATCATCACTCATAACTCATCACTCATAACTTTCTTCTCTCTACACTATCGGCAATCTGATGATGAAAGTTGTCCCTTTACCTATCTCTGTCTGGAAGCCGATGTATCCCTTTAGCTTCTCTACGATGCCTTTACTGATTGCCAATCCCAAACCCGTTCCAGATGTTTTAGTAGTGAAGTTCGGTTGGAAGATATGTGCTGCCATTTCTGGCTCAATCCCCTTTCCATCGTCCTTGATGGTGATAGTCAGGTGACTATCAGTTACTATTTGTGTAATATCTATCGTAGCAATGCGTCCTTCCACAGCCTCTATCGCATTCTTTATCAGATTAGTGAATAAACGACTTATCTGCACCTTGTCTCCCAGCACAAAAACGGGCGGATGGGCTTCATAATTAATAATAACAGACTCCGATTGCCTGTACAATTGCACGATACTCTCCAGTTTTTCACTGATGTCCACTTTTTCCATCTCCACATTGTCAATATTGGCAAACTGAGAGAAGTCACCTGCTATTTTTGCTAACTCATCAATCTGTGTTATCAATGTTTTGGCAACACTTTGCGTCAGTTCTTTGGCATTTGGCAAATCATTGTCAATAGCTCTTTGCAAATACTGAATACTTAGTTTCATTGGTGTAAGCGGATTCTTAATTTCATGGGCAACTTGTCTCGCCATCTCCCTCCATGCGCCTTCACGCTCACTTTGGGCAAGTGCATTGGCACTCGCTTCTAGCTTTTGCACCATCTTATTGTATTCTGCAACCAATCCGCCTATCTCATCATTCTTTTTCCATACAATCGCTTCATTCTTTTTGCCGATGCTTACTTCTTTCATCTTGTTGGCGATGATGCTAAAGGAAACAACCACGCGCTGTGTAATCAAAAATGAAATGGCTCCTGCAATCAGAAATATAAAAGCATTCAGGTTAATGATGGTTGCTATAAAACTAGAAATCTCCTGATTCAACTCTAGCTGCGAATTGAGATAAGGGATATTAATATACGCGTACGCCTCTCCTGCATCATCCAGAACAGGCATATACATACTCAGATATTCGAGGTTTCCAATCCTTTCTTTCTGCACATAATGACTACGTCCATCATATTGCAGATGATAAAAGGCTTTTGGGTTAATTCTGGAGTTCAATATTTGCTTACTATAGATATTTGGTTGTGTAGACGCAATCAGACTGCCAGTAAGACTATAAAAATTGATGTCTACATTGTGCGTTTCGGATACTTCTGCTATGTTACGCTCCAGATTATTGGCAATACCGGCATCGTTGCTATATAAACTGTCATCCAACAGCTTCTGCGATTCCACTTGTTGCAATCTTCCTGATATTTCGTTGGCAATTGCTTCGATAGAAGAAGATAATCGCTGCTGACTCGTTTCATCAAACCGGTTAATGAAGTACGAAATGGTTGCTGCCCCAATTACTACGAAAGAAAATACACTGATAAAGATAACCGTTGCATGAATCTGCGACTGCATGTCTACGCCAATGATGTTTCGCAAAGACAATTTATTGAAATTGGCCCTCAATACGTAATTAGCCGCGTATAAAGAAGCAATCAACACCAGAAAAGTAAAAAACAGGTATGCAAACAAGGTCACCAGTTCTATAAAACGGTTCTCTGTTTGGGCAATCACCACCATTTTCCCCTTACCTGCGTTGTACCAAAGCTCATCCGAGTTATCATTATAGCTTTCTGCGAACTCATGGGGCAACAACTTGGTATTCTTTATCTTTAAAGGGAAATCATAGTCGTTCGATTTGCTGATTAGCCGCCCATTCAGGTACAATGCTTGGGCATAATCGTTCTGTCCCGTAAAATTATTGTCATCATCCGACTGACTAAACAACACCGGATACAGGGCTTCGCTCTTATACTTCTTTGGTTTTGCAACTAAGAACATATAACCCATCGGATTGTCCTGCGAACCGATGGTAATGGAATAAATATAACTCACCTGGTCGGGACTATTCTCCCAAGTGTACAGGTCTGGCACATCTGTCTGCTTACTTCTGATGAAAATGATAGAAGTAAGCGATGGATAATTAAATGTTGTGTCCTCATTAAACAACGGTTGGTAGAACTGATTGAATGTATAGATACTTGTCTCGAACCGATTGAGGTAACCCGTAAAATTTTCATTGAGAATGCTGTCCTTTATCTTCTTATTGGTGGCTTCTTGCAGCAGGCGGGGATAGTTGTTCTCCAATGCCTTCTCATTGATGTTCGACAAGGCAATACTTAGCACATTTTCGCCATTGGCATCGTTCTGCAGCACCACTCTTTCCGCTATTTTCTTCCGTTGTGCGAGGTCGAGTGTTTTGTTTTGCCAGCTAATGAGCAGGGTAATGCTCAAGGCAAAAAACATAATCCAGAAAAGAAAGAAGGATGATTTCTGAATGGATATATTGATGTCTTGCTTTCGACGATTAACGATAATCAGGTAAACGATCACCCACAATAAAATCAAAAAATAGAGCTCCGTGGACGTACTGATGGTAAAAGTGATATAAAATAGTCCTGCAATCATTGCTGTCAGGAGCTGAAAGTGCAAAGGTGTGTTGGTATTGAGTACCGGACGCAGCATTACATGCGACAAATGGTAAAATGTGACTCCCAAAAAGGCGAGAACGATAAAACTGACCACACTAAACAGCGTAAGGCTGAAGAAATGGGTTACATCGAACGAAATTTTGGAATCGAGTATCAGCG